>Oklahoma_p2__coassemble_266_pt1 | contig 56770 bp, 53 predicted proteins | sample Oklahoma_p2__metabat2_high_PE_022 | metagenome-assembled genome bin Oklahoma_p2
TCCAAGGGTGAGGGCTTGGGCAATAAATTTTTGGCTCACATCCGTGAGGTAGACGCAGTTGCTCAGGTTGTACGTTGCTTTGAGGATGGCAATATTACCCACGTTGAGGGTAGCATTGATCCCCTGCGTGACATTGAAATCATTAATACCGAGCTGTGCTTGGCTGATATGGAAACTGTAGAAAAACGCCAGGAGCGTTTGGTTAAGCTGGCAAAAACCGGCGATAAAAAGGTTAAGCTGGAGCAGGCTGTACTGGAAAAGGTTATGGCTGGTATTTCCGAGGCTATTCCTGCACGTCGTATTGATTTGGATGATGATGAGAAGGAGTTTTTAGGTGAGCTGCATCTGCTTACTATGAAGCCAGTTCTTTATGTTGCTAACGTAGCAGAGGACGAGGTTGCTGATTGCAGTGGCAACGAACACGTTAAGGCTGTACAAAAATATGCTGCTGAAGAAAATGCAGAGGTTATTATTGTTTCTGCAAAAATGGAAAGTGAAATTGCCGAGCTTTCTGCTGACGAGGCTAAGGAATTTTTAGAAATGGCTGGCTTGGAAGAGGCTGGTTTAGACCGTTTGATTAAGGCTGGCTTTAAGCTGCTTGGCCTGATGACCTTCCTGACCGCTGGTGAAATTGAGTCCCGTGCTTGGACTATTAAGCAAAACACTAAGGCTCCTCAGGCTGCAGGCAAGATTCATACAGACTTTGAGCGTGGCTTTATTCGTGCAGAGATTGTTTCTTATAACGATTTGGTAACCTGTGGCTCTAAGGCTGCAGCGCGTGATAAAGGCCTTGTTCGCTTAGAGGGCAAGGAATACGTTATGCAGGATGGCGACGTAGTAGAGTTCCGTTTTAACGTTTAATATTGAGTTTGCTAAGGGGTAGCCTGTCAGTATATTCTGGCAGGCTGCTTTTGTTTTAATTGGAGATTTTTCTACTTTGTGGGAATAAAGTAATTTAATCTTGTTTATGTAGTGAGTAGATGGATTTTTGATTTTTATGTAAACTTATCAGCAAAGAGCTTACTGATAGTTGATTTTTCAAAGCAATTTGATAAAATAATAGCTACGGAAGGGTGATAGGATATGATTTTTGATACCCATATGCATTGCGAATTTTCCTGCGATAGCAGTATGAAGATTCCTGATGCTGTAGCCGCTGCTGCTGCGGAAAATATAGGTATGACCTTGACTGAGCATTGGGATTATGATTATCCAACAAATCCTGAGGCTTTTACATACGATATAGATGCCTGCTTTAGTGCTTTTGCTCCCTATAGAAGCAAAAGCAGGCTGATAGGTATAGAAATTGGTATGCAGGTTCAAACTACTGAGGCTGATGAAAAGGTTGCTACAGGTCATGATTTTGACTTTGTATTAGGCTCTATTCATTGTGCAGGACACAGGGATTTGTATGAAAAGACTAGCTATGCTGGACGTACTAGGGATGAAGTAATCAAGGAGTTTTTATGTGACTCTATTCTTTGTGTAGAGCAGCATGATAATTTTGATGCTTTTGCACATATAGATTATATTTGTCGCTATTGGCCATATGTTGGTGCTGAGCGAGAGCTGCGTTTAGAGGATAATGCAGAGCTGTTTGATAAGCTATTTAAGCTTTTAATAGAAAAAAATAAACCTATTGAAATTAATACTCGTCGTCTTGATGATGAAAAGGCAGTTCAAGGACTCTTGCTTTTATATAAGCGGTATCAGGAGCTTGGAGGAAAATACTGTACTCTTGGAAGTGATGCTCATTACAAGGAGCATGTGGGGCGACGTATGAGTGAGGCAATAGCTTTGGCTAGGGCCGTTAATCTTAAACCTGTATATTTTAGAGAACGAAAAATGCAGATTATGGAGGGGTTATAATGAAATGTGTTCGTTTTGAGGACAAGCGCACTGGCAAGGTTCGTTTAGGCTTTGTAGATGGTGACGTTATTCGCTGCGTTTATGGCAGCTTAGAGACCTATTGGCAGATTACTGATGAGATTTTTAAGCCGCAGGACGTTAGATTGCTTGCCCCCTGTGTACCTCGTCAGATTATCTGTGTAAGCTTTAATTTTCCTAAGCATGCAGCTGAGCATGGTGTAGAGGCTACTGGTGAACCGGGATTATTTTCTAAGGCTGCTCATACTGTTATTGGCACCAATGATAATATTATTTGGCCTAAGGTAGTAAAAGAGCTGGCCTATGGCGCTGAGCTTGGTATTGTAGTGAAAAAGAAGATGAAGAATGTTAAGCCTGAGGATGTTCATAAATATATTTTAGGCTATACCTGCGCTAATGATATTACTGCTAGAGATATTCAGCGCAAGCAGCATCAATGGCTGCGCTCCAAGTCCTTTGATACCTTTTGCCCCCTTGGTCCATGGTTAGAAACAGAGTTAAATCCTAATGACCTAGAAATCAAGCTATGGGTTAATGGTGAGTTAAAGCAGCATGCACGTACAAGTGATATGTATTACAGTCCTTATGAGATACTGAGCTTTATTTCTCAATGCTTTACTTTGGATGCAGGCGATCTTATCCTGACTGGTACTCCGGTAGGTGTAGGTACTATGCATGAGGGTGATTTAGTTGAGGTCGAAATTGAAGGTATTGGTAAGATTAGCAATACTGTTGTAAAAGAAAAATAGGCGAAAAAAGAGAGGCTAACACTAAAAAGTGTCAGCCTCTTAATTTTTATAGACACAATTACTGACTAAGCTGGCAGCGTTCCTCCAGTACTTTGACAAAATAGCGGTAGCTGAAGTAAACAAAAATTGCACAGCTTATCCATGAGATTGGTTCTGCTAAGCATAAGCCGATATAGCCATAAATATCACTAAGATACATGGCAGCAAAGGAGCGTGTCATAAGCTCGATTGTGGCTGCTAGCATGGGAATCATACCAATACCCATTCCTTGGCAGGCATTACGGAAAATAAAGATTTGGCTAAGAAAGAAATATACAGGAACTGTATATAAAATATATAGATGAGCTGCTTCAATAACTGCGGCATCTGGGTTATCAAGAAAAATTCCTATGATTTGCTCGCCAAAGGCAAAGATAAGTATGGCAGCAATAACACTAAAGCCTAAGCTAAGCTTGGAGCAGGAGGTTACTGCCTCTCTAATACGGTCAAAACGGCGTGCACCATAATTTTGAGCAGTAAAAACGGCCATTGCAATACCAAAGGAAATCATGGGCTGCAGAGCTAGCTGTTCTACACGCAGTGCTGTGGTAAAGCCGGCAATTTCTGCAGTGCTGAATTTATTGCAGACTGCTTGTACAATAATAATTCCTAATCCCAGAACAAGAAACTGAATGCCCATAGGCATAGCCATTCTGAGATGCTCCCAGATTTCTGCCCAATCCATATTAAAATCCTTCTTCTTTAAGTGAAGCTGAGGAAATTTTTTATAAATATAGATAAAGCAGAGGAGAGCTGAAATTGCCTGAGCAATAACTAGGGCAATGGCGCTGCCGGGGACTCCCCAGCCCAGCCAGAGGATAAAGGCCAAGGCAAGGAATATGTTGACGATGGAAGAAACTATTAAGAAATATAGTGGCGTTTTACTATCGCCTAGGGCGCGCATAATGGCTGATAGCTGGTTGTAAGCCATCATAGCAAAGAGACCGTCTACGATAATCATTACATAGGCTTTAGCATCAGTCATAAACTCAGGAGAGATATTCATAAGTACTAACACTGGATCGATAATGATGTGAAAGATAAGCATTATAAGGAGTACAAAAACTGTACTTAAAATAGTACTTGTACCAATACTGCGGCGCATTCCGTCCATATCTCCGGCACCATAGCGCTGTCCTGTTACTACGGAGCAGCCGTTGCTAAGTCCAATGGTTAATACCATAGCCATCATAAAAAGCGGTGTAACAGCACCAACAGCAGCTAGGGCGTTAACGCCAATTGTACGTCCAACGATAATGACGTCAGCAATATTATAAAGCTGTTGGAAGACATTTCCTATTAAGAGGGGAACCATAAAGGGGAGGATAAGCTTAATAGGCTTACCTTCGGTCATATTTAGTAGCATGGATTATCACAACCTTTAAAACAAAAAATCATTGACTGGTAAGTCATATTATAACATAAGTATTAAATTTGTAGATATTAAAAATATGAAAAATTATTGGCAGTTTTTAAATTTATTTTCTTTAAGGGCATTTGTTTCGTCGTAAAAATATTTACAGAAATAATCTATGAATAGTTGAAGCGATATTCTTGATAATTTATATCCTTTTGATTATAATTAGAGATAGCATAAGCTAACTGAAGGGATGTGAATAAATGCGTAGGGAATTACTTGATATAAAGGGAATGAGCTGCTCAGCATGTTCATCAAGAATAGAAAAGGTTATTAGTAAGATGCAGGGTGTGGAAGCAATTTCTGTTAATCTGCTCAAAAATAATGCTTATATTGATTATGATGAAGCTGTTGTAGAAAGGTCTGCAATAATTGCCCGTATAGAAAAGCTAGGCTTTGGGGCTGCGCTGCATTTGCAAAAGCAGCAGGTACAGACGGAGGCTGTAGATACAGCGGCACAGGAGATGGCAGAGCTGAAAAGTAGATTAATTTTATCAGCGTATTTTACAGTACCTATTTTTTATTTACATATGGGTAAGATGTATGGCTGGCCTTTGCCTCAGTTCTTATTAGGTATGGAAAATGAGCTTATAAGTGCTTTAGTACAGCTGCTTTTGTGCATTCCTGTGCTTGTTGTAGGACGTAAATATTTTATTCATGGTATGCAAAATTTATGGAACAAAGCACCCAATATGGATTCCTTAATTGCTATTGGCAGTGGCGCCTCCTTCATATATGGTTTGTATGCTGTTTTTGGCTTGGCTTACGCATTTGGTCATGGAAGAACGGAGCTGCTGCAGGGCTTTGCGGATGCCCTATATTTTGAATCTGCAGCTATGATTCTAACGTTAATTACAATGGGTAAGTTTTTAGAGGCCCGCGCCAAAAGCCGTACCTCAGATGCCATTGCTAAGCTGATGAATCTAGCTCCAAAAACTGCTTTAGTACAGAGACATGGTTTGGAGGGTGAAATTCCTATAGATGAAGTTTTAGCTGGAGATGTTTTGGTTGTAAAATCTGGCGCAGTGGTACCTGTTGACGGCACTATTATTGAAGGCAGTGGTGCTGTGGATGAAAGTGCCATTACAGGTGAAAGCTTGCCTGTAGATAAGGCTGTGGGGGATAAAGTTGTTGGTGGCACTATTAACAAAAGTGGTTATTTTAGAATGGAGGCAACTGCCGTTGGTGAAAACACCACCTTGTCTAAAATAATTGAGCTGGTGGATCAGGCAACCTCCTCTAAGGCACCTATTGCCAAGCTGGCTGATAAGATTAGTGGTGTTTTTGTGCCTATAGTTATTACTATCAGCTTTGTGTCAGCTTTGATTTGGCTGGCTTTAGGTGAATCGGCTCATTTTGCGTTGACCATAGCAATATCCGTTCTTGTTATTTCCTGTCCGTGTGCTCTGGGCTTGGCTACTCCTACTGCAATTATGGTTGGTACGGGGCGTGGTGCTGCTAACGGTATTTTGATAAAATCTGCTGCATCCTTAGAAAAAGCACATAGTATTGATACTGTTGTTTTGGATAAGACTGGCACAGTTACAGAGGGAAAGCCAAGAGTAACTGATATTATTGCCGTAAATAATGAAGAGGAGCTTTTGCTAATAGCTGCTTCTATGGAAAAGCTGTCTGAGCATCCCTTGGCAGAGCCTATTGTGCAGTCTGCATCTGCTAAAGCTTTGAAGCTTAAGTCTGCAACTGAATATGAAATGCTGGCAGGCAAAGGCTTTAAGGCTAGGATTGATGGTAGAGAATGTGCAGCAGGTAATTTGCTTTTAATGCAGGAGCTTGGTATTGTTATGCAGAATTATGAGAAGCAGGGATTGGCGTTGGCAAGTAATGGCAAAACACCATTGTATTTTTCCTATGACGGTAAGCTGTTAGGAATTATTGCTGTGGCAGATACTGTGAAGTCTACTAGTGCAGAAGCCATCCATCAGCTGCAAAAACAGAATATCAAAGTCTTGATGCTGACCGGTGATAATGAAGCGACAGCTAGAGCTATAGGAAATCAGGTTGGCGTAGATGAGGTTATTGCTCAGGTACTGCCTCAGGATAAGGACAGAATAGTTCGCGAGCTACAGGAGCAGGGACACAGGGTTGCCATGGTTGGTGATGGCATTAATGACGCCCCTGCCTTGGCAAGGTCTGATGTGGGTATTGCTATTGGCGCAGGGACTGATATTGCCATGGAAGCCGCAGATATTGTACTTATGAAAAGCGATCTACTTGATGTTTCTAGGGCTATTAAGCTAAGCAATAAGGTTATGAGGAATATTAAGGAAAACCTTTTTTGGGCGTTTTTCTATAATGTTATTGGGATACCCTTAGCGGCAGGGCTGCTGTATCCAATTTGGGGTTGGCTGCTAAATCCTATGATTGGCGCTGCTGCTATGAGCTTTAGCTCTGTGTCCGTTGTAAGTAATGCCTTACGCTTGCGCTTTATTAAGCTATGAGTAGATTGTTAAATTTTTGCGTGGTATAGTGGAAGCTATTAAGCACTATCGTAGGGTTGCTTTATGCATTAGTATATTCTATGGTTTTATCCATAAGGCTTTAGTGATAAAAATAAGCTGCTAATAATGCAGCTAGAGTTCTCGGCGGACTGAATAAGGATGTTTGAGATAAATAAGTAAAGGAGTGATTGATTTGGTAAAAACTATTTCCATTGAAGGCATGCATTGCAAACACTGTGTAAAGGCTGTTAAGGACGCTCTTGCAGCAGTAAACGGTGTGGACAAGGTTGAGGTAAGCCTGGCTAATAACAATGCTGTTGTTGAAGGTGTGGCATTAGAGAATGCTGTTTTACAAGAAGCCATTGAAGATATTGGCTTTGATGTAGTAGCTATTGCGTAATTGCTATACAAGGAAAGGTGCTTCGGTTTTATGCTGAAGCACCTTTTTATATGCGCATATTAGATTGAAGGGTAGAGGCAGGAATGAGTCACTAAATTGATGTGGTTTTAGAGAATAGGTTAAAAATTCTACTATATTTATGTGTCAATAATAGTACCTGCAGTGAGGTGCAAGCACATAAAAAGCCTGCCTTCATAAAAGAAGACAGGCTTGGGTATTATAAAATTTAAGCAAAATAAACTGCTAAGCACTCAGGCAGCATATTCATAGCGGCAGCCAGCAGAACGCCTGCGCCGATAATGATGGGAAGGAATGCAGCCGCATGAGGATAATCCTTAGTTTTAAGGCATTTGTATTCAGCTCTTAAGGCAAGAAGCAGGATGCAGCCCCAAACATAAGGACTGGTAACTTCATGGAAAAATTTTTCAAAGGTATAGTTAAACATAATATCCTCCGTTAAGTAACTAGTTATTGCTGGGGCAATATATAAATCAAGATACAAAAAAACACCCGCATATGCAGGTGTAAATTTCATGGTGCCTCAGCACAGAATCGAACTGTGGACACAAGGATTTTCAGTCCTTTGCTCTACCAACTGAGCTACCGAGGCAAGATGGCGACCCGGATGGGACTCGAACCCACGACCTCCGCCGTGACAGGGCGGCATTCTAACCAACTGAACCACCGGGCCATCAATATTTGGACAAAAAAATGGTGGGCGCTAACGGGATCGAACCGCTGACATTCTGCTTGTAAGGCAGACGCTCTCCCAGCTGAGCTAAGCGCCCGAGTTTGGTGACCGGTAGGGGAATCGAACCCCTGATACCGCCGTGAAAGGGCGGTGTCTTAACCGCTTGACCAACCGGCCAGATTGGTGATCCATGTAGGCCTCGAACCTACGACACCCTGATTAAGAGTCAGGTGCTCTACCAACTGAGCTAATGGACCGTAACAAACTACCTGCTTATAATACACGATATTTGGAAAAAAAGCAAGAGTTTTTTCTAAAAAAATTAAAAAAATTCTAAGTTTTTGATTTTATTTGACTAAGAAGGCAGAAAAGCATAAAATAAAAATGGTAAGGTGTAAAAAATCTTAAATTTACGGAGGACTTAGATTATGCAATACGATATCGCCGTTATTGGTGGCGGCCCTGCAGGTGTTTCAGCAGCGATTACTGCTTCAAGCAAGGGACGTAAGGTTATTCTTTTCGAGGCCCACGGCTTTAGCCCTCGTTTACGTAGCGTGGCCAAAATTACAGATTATATGGGTATTCCTGAGGTTTCCGGTAGTGAATTAATGGATGCCTTCGTTAATCATTTACGTAAAACTGATGTAGATGTAGTTGAATCAAAAATTATCAGCCTGCGCGAGGTTGGTATGGGTTTTGAGTTAGGAACTCCTCATGGTGACTACACTGCAGATGCAGTAGTTTTGGCAACAGGTATTTCTCGCTCCAACCTTATTCCTGGTGAAAAGGAATTTTTGGGTCGTGGCGTAAGCTATTGCTCTATTGTTGATGGTCCTAAATTTAAAGGTAAACGAGTTGCTGCAATTGCAACTGTACCTGATGCTATGTATGAAGTTGAATATTTAGCAGATCAATGTGAGCATGTATTCTTTTTCCCGAGATATGCTGGCTTTGTTCCGCCTAAAAAGAAAAATATTACCGTTGTTTTAGATAAGCCTGACGAAATCACTGGTACTGATAAGGTTACTGGCCTGCGTGCTGAAAATGATTTCTATAACGTGCAGGGTGCCTTCGTATTCCGTGCAACTGACCCCTTGAACAGCTTCCTGCCCGGTTTGGAAATTCGTGGCCGCAGCATTTATGTTGATGACCAGGCTCAAACTAATATTGAAGGTGTTTTTGCCGGTGGCGACTGCACAGGTCAGCCTTGGCAGGTTAATCGTGCTGCTGGTCAGGGGCAAAAAGCTGCTTTAAGCGCTATTCGTTATTTGGCTCGCCGTGATGAAGCTATTCAATATTAATATTGGCATATTTTAACAGGGGATATTTTTCATATATTAAGGAAGTAGCTTTTTAATTTACCCCAAATGTGCTACAATATAATTTATGATAATATTTGATTTGGAGGAATCTTTATGTTAGATATGAAATTTGTCCGTGAGAATCCGGAGCTTGTTACTGAGGCTATTCAAAAGCGTTTTGGTAATATTGACCTGACCGAGTTCTTGGAGCTGGATAAAAAACGTCGTGAAATTACAGGACAGGTTGAAGCTTTAAAGAAGGAGCGCAACACTGCTTCTCAAGAAATTGGTAAAATGAAAAAAGCTGGCCAAGATGCTTCTGAGCAAATGGCTGCAGTTCGTGCTTTGGGTGACAAGATTGCTGAAGACGATAAAGAACTGAAGGAAATCGAAGAAAAGCTGAAAAGCATTCTTCTGACCATTCCTAACATTCCTGCTGAGGATGTTCCTGTTGGCAAAGACGACAGCTGCAACCCGGTTGTTCGTACCTGGGGCGAGCCTACCAAATTTGACTTCGAGCCTAAAGCTCACTGGGAAATTGGTGAAGGTCTGAATATTCTGGACTTTGAACGTGGCGTAAAGGTTTCTGGCGCACGTTATGTATTCTATCGTGGTCTGGGTTCCAGACTGGAGCGTGCAGTAATCAACTTCTTCCTTGATTTGCATACTCAAAAGCATGGCTATACTGAAATGTTCCCGCCCTTTATCGTAAACGGCGCAAGCATGCAAGGCACTGGTCAATTACCTAAATTTGCTGAGGATATGTACAAGCTGGAAAACGGCGATATGTACCTGATTCCTACTGCAGAGGTTCCTGTAACTAACTATCATCGTGATGAAATTTTGAGCGGCGATCAGCTGCCTATCAAATACACTGCTTATAGCGGCTGCTTCCGTGCCGAGGCTGGTGCAGCAGGTCGTGATACCCGCGGCTTGATTCGTATGCACCAATTCAACAAGGTTGAGCTGGTTAAATTCACTAAACCTGAAGAATCCTGGGCTGAACTGGATAAGCTGACTGCTGATGCTGAAGAAGTTCTGCAGCTGCTGGGCCTGCCCTACCATGTAGTACGTCTGTGCACTGGTGACCTGGGCTTTAGCTCTGCAACCACCTATGACTTAGAGGTATGGCTGCCTTCTGCTGGCTGCTATCGTGAAATCTCCTCATGCTCCAACTTCCTGGATTTCCAAGCTCGTCGTGCTAACATTCGTTTCCGTCGTGATCCTAAATCCAAGCCGGAGCTAGTTCATACCCTTAACGGCAGTGGTGTAGCTGTTGGCCGTACTGTTGCAGCTATTTTGGAAAACTACCAACAAGCTGACGGCAGCGTAGTAGTACCTGAGGTACTGCGTCCTTATATGGGCTGCGATGTAATCAAGGCTCCTGAAAAATAATCATATCTGATTAGCTTTATTGACCTGAGTAGATTTTTCTGCTCAGGTCTTTTTATGCCTTTATTAGAATAAAGTCGCTCATCTTTTTGTAAATTTCTCAAAAAAGTCCCTCATGAAATTGTAAAAACACCCACAAAAGTCCCTCATCTTTTTGCGAATTTCTTAGAAAAGTCGCTCATCTTTTTGTAAAAACGTTGATATAGTGGGTGCTTAAGGGTGATTATCACTTATATCGCAGATGTGCTGCGATATCTTGTTTAGTAGTGGATTAAAGAACACTATAAAGCACTTATGGAAAAGAAAAATTACTTTATATTTTCCTATTGTGCATTTACCTTTTTATGATAAAATCAAATAATAAAATACATTGCAAAGGCAAGGGGAGAGTGGATATGTTAAGAGATAAAATTTTCCAAATTGATAAGACTGATGTTGAAAGACTGGCGGCTGAATATGGTTCTCCGCTTTTGGTGCTTTCTTTGGAGCAGGTTAAGAAAAATTATGAGCTTTTGAAGAAGCATATGCCTCGCGTGCAAGTTCATTATGCAATTAAAGCTAATCCTCATCCAGAAATTCTTCGTGTTATGAAGGAAATGGGTTCCTGCTTTGACGTAGCATCTGACGGTGAAATCCACACTCTGCATGATATGGGTGTTGAAGGTGAGCGTTTGATTTACGCTAATCCTGTGAAAACAGGCGTTGGTCTTAAGGCTTGCAATGATTGCGGCGTGCATAAAATGACCTTTGATAGCTATACTGAAATTCCTAAGATTCAAGCTGCTTGTCCTGGCACAACAGTGCTGCTGCGTCTGCGTATAGATAATTCCTCGGCTCATGTGGACTTGAATAAGAAGTTTGGTGCTGCCCGTGAAAATGCACTGGATTTGATGCTTAAGGCTAAGGCAGCAGGTCTTGATATGGCTGGTATTGCTTTTCATGTTGGCAGTCAAACTGTTAGTGCAGAGCCATATCTTCAGGCTCTGGATATTGCACGTGAGCTGTTTGAGGAAGCAAAGGCAGCTGGTTTAGAGTTGCGAATTCTTGATATTGGCGGTGGCTTTCCTATTCCTGAGCCTAGTGTAAAATTTAATTTGCCGGAGATGCTACAGCAAATTAATGCACGTTTAGATGAGGATTTTGCTGATGTGGAGATTTGGTCTGAGCCTGGTCGCTATATTTGTGGTACTGCGGTAAACCTTATTACCAGTGTTATTGGCGTTACAGAGCGTGGCGGTCAGCCGTGGTATTTTCTGGATGAAGGCCTTTATGGAACCTTCTCCGGTGTTATCTTTGATCAATGGGACTTCAAGCTCATCAGCTTTAAGGAGGGTGATGAGCGTATTGCTGCTACCTTTGCAGGACCTAGCTGTGATTCCCTTGATATTATGTTCCGTGGTCGTATGACTGCACCATTAGAGGTTGGGGATTTGCTGTTGGTTCCCTCCTGCGGTGCATATACATCTGCTTCTGCAACTACCTTTAATGGGTTCAGTAGGGCTAGGTTTGTCATCTGGGAAGAAGTAAGAGGCAGCGTAGAATAAGCTTTATATGAGCGTATGTCTGCTTATAATGTAATAAAAAACTGCGTTTAGGCGTAAAAGTGCCTGAACGCAGTTTTTTTATGATTTTATTTTCTAATAAGGTAATTATGTACCTGTTTAAGCAATGGATATTGTCAGGGGGAAATTTGTTATAGAAGTTTATGTAACTATTTTTTATGCATTGCTTTAATAGAGATTTTATTTGTGGAAGATAGTGTTTATATGATAAAATAAAATGATAAGTTTATTTTTGGAGGCTTATTATGGATAAGAATTGGCAGGAGCTTTTAGACAGTGTAAATCAAAATGATTTACATATGCCTTTAATGAAAGTTATGCTTAAATATAAGGATGAAAATATTTATCCCCTGCACACTCCTGGTCATAAGGGAGGCCGAGGTATGGCGCAGGCACTGCGCAGTGAGCTGGAGCCTGCAATTCCTATGGATGTGTCGTTGATGAGTGAATTGGACGATATTCACGAGCCAACCATGTATATTAAAGAGGCGCAGGAGCTGGCAGCTAAGACTTATGGCAGTGATGCGTGCTTTTGGGCAGTAAATGGTACTAGCCAGGCTATTCACGCTATGCTGATGACGGCGCTTAAGCCTGGTGAAAAGCTGCTTTTGCCTCGCAATGCTCATCGTAGTGTGGCCGGCGGTCTTATTTTAGGTGGTATCGATGCTGTGTATCTGGAGCCGGAGTTTGACGAAGGCTTTGGCATACAAACGCAGGTAACACCTGAGGCTGTAAAGGCTGCATTGGAGTCTGATAATGCTATTAAAGCTGTGCTTTTGACCAGCCCCAATTATTATGGCATAGCAGCTAAGGTTGAGCAGATTGCAGATATTTGTCATGCTAGAGGTGTGGTGCTTTTAGTGGATGAGGCTCATGGTCCTCACTTAGGCTTTAGTGACCTTTTGCCTAAGTCAGCTTTGCAGCAGGGAGCTGATGCCTGCGCTCAAAGCACTCATAAAATTGTTGGTGCTATGACTCAGTGCAGTATGGTGCATTTTATGGGGCAACGCCTTGATTTGCAGCGTGCTGCGGATGTAATGAGTATATTGACTACCACTAGTCCTAACTACTTTTTGATGGCGTCCTTGGATGCTGCTAGAGCACAGCTACAGGCTCATGGAGCTGTTATGAGTGAGCTGGCCTGTGAGGCGGCGTTACGACTGCGTAATTTGTGTAAGGAATTTGCAGGACTGCGTGTTATGGAGCAGCAGGATTGTGGTGACCTTGCACTTGATATGACTAAGGTTACTGTTAATTTTGCTAATTGGGGCATCAGCGGCGTAGAGGCCGGCGAAATTTTTCGCAGCCATAAGGTGGCAGTAGAGCTGGTGGATGCTGAAAACGTATTGTTTTTAGTTACCTATGCAGATATGGATAAGGGCTTTGCTGAAGGCTTAGAGCGAATTCGTCAGGCCTTGCTGTATATGGAGCAGCACAAAAGGCCTTGTCAGGAACATGCTAAGGCCATGAAAGCGCCCAAGACTGAGGCTGTAATGTCCTTGCGTGATGTATTTAATAGTACTAAGGAGAGCTTGCCATTAGCTGAAGCAGTAGGAAAAGTTTGTGCGGAGCAGGTTAGCTTTTATCCACCAGGAATACCAGTGTTGCTGCCTGGTGAACGCATAACAGATGATATTGTGGCATATTGTCAAAGACAGAGGGCATTGGGACTGCCCGTAAGTGGTCCTGCAGATGCTTCTTTGACCAATATACGCGTGTTAAAGGATTTTAGGGGGTAACAAATATGAAGGGGTTATTTATTACCTTAGAAGGACTGGATGGTGCTGGAAAAACCACTCAGCTACATAAGGCGGCACAGCTTTTACGTCAAAAGGGCTATGAGGTTGTAGAAAGCCGCGAGCCTGGTGGCACAGAGCTGGCAGAAAAGGTTAGAGCCTTGGTTCTTGATGCTACGCTGCCCTTGAATAATACTACTCAAACATTGCTGTATTTAGCAGCAAGAAGCGAGCATGTAGATAAGCTGCTACGTCCTGCTTTGGAGTCTGGTAAGATAGTTTTATGTGACCGTTTTAGCGATTCCACCTTGGCATATCAGGGCTTAGCTGCAGGGAAAAGCTTAGAGGAGCTTAAGCCGCTACGTCAGTTAAACGCCTTTGCTACAGAGGGACTTGCGCCAGACATTACTATTGTTTTAGATGGTGACCCTCAGATTTTGGTCAAGCGCCGTGATGCCAGAGGTGTAACTGACCGTTATGAGGAGCAGGGCTTGGAGCTGCAATATAAGCTGCGTGATGCCTTCAGCAAATTAGCGGAGGCGGAGCCGGAGCGGATGCGTATCATTAATGCAGAGGGCAGCGAAGAGCAGGTTAACAATGCTATTATGGCTGTTATTGAAGAGTTTTTGGAGAGGAAGCAGTAAGATGTGGAATGATGTTCTTGGTCATGATGGCGTAAAAAGCTTTTTAAGTAACTACCTTCATGCTCAGGAAAGGCCTCATGCACTATTGTTCCTTGGTGCTAGCGGATTGGGTAAAAAACGCTTGGCATTAGAATTTGCTAAGACGCTTTTGTGTGAAAGCGGAACAGGCGCGGACCATTGTGAATCCTGTCGCCTAATGAATTTGGAGGACGGAAATTTAAGCCATCCTGATTTTATTCTGCTAGAGCAGGAAAAGGATTCCAAGACAGGGCGTATTAAGGATATTGGTATTGATCCTGTGCGTGAATTAATAAATAAGTCAGCTTTTGCTCCTGTGCAGGCTAAAAATAGAGTCTGCATTATTGACGGTTTAGATTCTATGACTGTTTATGCTGCTAATAGCTTTTTGAAATTATTAGAGGAGCCGCCAGCGGCAATGGTAATAATTTTACTTGCTGAGTCAGAGGAAAAACTGTTGCCTACAATTCTATCTCGTGTGGTAAAGGTGCGTTTTCAGCCTATTCCAGAGGAGTTAGTATATAAGGCTTTATTAGAGCGTAATGTTCCGAAGGATAAGGCGTTGGCATTGGCAAGAATTAGTGAGGGTTCCTTAGGAGCGGCGCTAAGGCTTTTAGATCAGCAGGTATTTGAGGTGCGTCAGCAGGTAGTAGCTTTTTTGGAAGCACTGCCCTTAAGAATGCCTATGGATTATGTTGTTGGACGTCCCTGGGTAGAAAAATATGAAAGAAGTCAGGCTCTCCTATTTGTAAAGCTGCTTCAGCTTGTACTTAGAGATTTGCTGATTATCGCAGCAGATGCTAAAATAGATTTATATAATTGTGATATAGAGGACAGCCTGCACCAGCTTGTCAGCGGGTGGAAGGTACCCAATATTAAGCAGGCTATGACAATTGTTAGTGAGATTTATGAAGCTCTGGATGGTAGTGTTGGCGTAAAGCTGGCACAAGAGTCCTTGGCTCTTAAAATAGATTTAATATATAAGGAGTGATGAAAATGCCGACAGTTGTAGGTATCAGATTTAAAAAGGCATGTAAGATATATTATTTTGATCCGGCAAACACCGGCGTAGCTAAGGGTGATTTTGCTATTGTAGAAACTGCTCGTGGCGTAGAATATGGTGAGGTTGTAATTGGTCCGCGTCAGGTTGAAGAAAAGGATATTGTTTCTCCTTTAAAGCCTGTTATGCGCAAGGCCACTGCTGCTGACGATGATAAGCTTGTGGAAAATAAGGTTCGTGAAAAAGAGGCCTTCAATATTTGCCTGCGTAAGATAAAAAATCATGGCCTTCCTATGCGTTTGATTGACGTTGAATTTACCTTTGATGTAAATAAAATTATTTTCTACTTTACTGCAGATGGTCGTATTGACTTCCGTGAACTGGTAAAGGATTTGGCTTCTGTGTTCCGTACTCGTATTGAGCTGCGTCAAATTGGTGTGCGTGATGAGGCTAAAATGCTGGGTGGTATTGGCAGCTGCGGCCGTCCGTTGTGCTGTGCTACCTTCTTAGGCGATTTTGAGCCTGTTTCCATCCGTATGGCTAAGGACCAAAATCTGTCCTTGAATCCTACTAAGATTTCTGGTATTTGTGGCAGACTGATGTGTTGCTTAAAGTACGAAAACCATATGTATTGCAAGGGCTGTGGCAATAACCACCGTCGTGAGCGTGTAGAAATTCCTAAGATGGGCGCTACTGTGGTAACCTCCATGGGTGAAGGCAAGGTTGTAGGTATTAGCCGTGGTCAACGTACTGCCTCAGTACAGCTTGCTCCTGACAATATTATCCAAGTGGAGTGGGATGAAATTGTAGATGCATCCCAGGCTGATAATGTGTAATGAAGACAGCGTTCGCTGTGATTATGTTCCGGGCTGCCAGTATAAAATCTGGCAGGACTCTAAGGAATTTTGCTTTACTACGGACGCAGTGTTTTTAGGCAATTTTCCTCATGTTGTGCGTCAGGCAAAGGTGCTGGAGCTGGGCTGTGGTACTGGTGCTATTAGCATGCTTTTAGAAAGCCGTGGCGCTGGTCATGTAACAGCATTGGATGTTAATCCACGCATTACCGAGCTTTTACGTCGCAGCGTAGCTGATAATGGCTTAGAGGAAAAGTTTAATATTATTGACGGAGATATTCGCAACTACAAGGAGCTTTTTGCTCCAGAGAGCATGGACCTTGTGGCTGCAAACCCTCCTTATCGTAACAGTGGCAATGTGCGCCAAATAGGTACTGCTGCCTGTCATGAGGTATCTGCAAATCTGGAGGATTTCTTCAAGGCTGCAGCCTATGCAGTTCGCTATCGTGGACGCTTTGCGCTGGTGCAGCTACCAGAGCGTTTCGTAGAAAGCATTGAGCTGGCATTGAAATATGGTTTGCAGCCTAAGCGATTGCAATGGGTACACTCATCAATTGGTAAGCCAGCCTGGATTTTTCTTATGGAAATGGTTAAGGGTGGCAGCTATGGACTTGATGTATTACCTCCGCTTATTATGTATAAGGCTGATGGTTCCTATACGGAACAGGTAGAAAAGTTTTATAAATAAGAAAGCCGCTTAGCGGCTTTTTTACTTGTAGATTATAAATTAAATATTATAGATATATATGAGTGTCCGTAAAAGTCGTGAATTTGACGATTTTTGCTAGTTTGTGATAAAATATTACAGATTAAGGAGGATATTTCATGTATAAACCTATGAATAAAAATCATTTAAAATGTTTAATCTTGGGATTGGTTGTTGTTATGATTGCTTGTCTTTTGACTGGTTTTGATGTTACACGCAAGGTAACTGTTGAATATGATGGACAAAAGAAAGAGCTGATTACTAACGAAACCGATCCTGCACTTGTTCTGCAAAGTGCAGGTGTTGATTTGGGACATGGTGATAGTTGGAGATTGGATGGTTCGTCTAGTCGTCTGCGTGATGGAAGCATTATCAAGGTAGTACGTGCTAAGGAAATTACTATTGTCCGTAATGGCAAGGAAGAGGTTTGTTACTCTAGTAAGAATAATGTAGGCCAGGTCCTTAAGGATTTGGGTATTTCCTTCAAGAAAAAGGGAATTTATCCTAATGCATCAACATCTATTACAGACGGTATGAAGATTTATGTGCTTAATAAGGGAGAAGAGCTGCACTTTGGTGAAGCACCTATAGAAATTCCCACCGAATATATTGAGGATTATAATCGTAAATATGGTGAGGATTTGATTAAGCACCGTGGTGCAGTAGGTAAGAGCAAGGTTATCTCTAAAAAGATAACAAATAAGGATGGTTCTCATTCCTTTACCGAGCTTGGTCGAGAGGTTTTGCAGCAGCCTGAGCCTAAGGTTGTTTTAAAGGGAATGGCTATGAGTGTAAAAACTCCTGATGGTTACAAGCGTTATAAAAAGAAAATTATTGCGGAAGCCTCTGCCTATGTAGCAACTGGCAATCGTACTGCTACTGGTTTGGTGCCCTATGTTGGTATAGTTGCTGTTGACCCAAGAGTTATTCCGCTCTATACTAAGATGTATATTCCTGGCTATGGTATTGCTATGGCTGGTGATACAGGTGGCTATATTATTGGTAATCGTATAGATTTATTCTATGATGACTATAACGCTGCTATTCATTTTGGCAGACGTAATGTAGAGGTTTATATTTTAGAGGATTAATTATGTTAAAAGAAGTACTTGTTGTAGAGGGAAAGATGGATACTGTGGCCATTAGTAAGGCTTTGGAGGCTGATACTATTGAAACTGGCGGCTTTACATTGGCTCCCTACACATTAAGGCAAATAGAGGCTGCTTATAAAAAGCGTGGCATTATTATTTTGACAGACCCTGATGGTGCAGGCGAAAGAATCCGCCGTTTTTTGACAGAGCGCTTTCCTGATGCTGGTCAAGCCTTTATTCCTAAGATTCAGGCTACTGCTAATAATGATGTTGGCGTGGAGCAGGCCAAGCCAGAGGCTATTTTGGCAGCACTATCTAAGGTACGCCACCATGAGTATAAGCCGGAGGTGGAGTTTACTCATATGGATTTGTTTGAATATGGCTTGAATGGCTGTGCAGATGCAGCAGAGCGCAGAGATGCTCTTGGTGCAGAGCTTGGTATTGGCTATGGCAATGCTAAAAGATTTTTAGAAAGACTTAATCATTATGGCGTCACCCGTGAGGAATTTATGGCGGCGCTGGCTGTAATTGATAGGAGAAAAGTAAGTGAATAAACCAATTATTGCTTCCCCACAGGTTACTAATCATATTTTGCATCGCTTTAAGCTGCGTGCAGATAAAAAGCTGGGACAGAATTTTTTGATAGATGAAAGTGTAGTTCGCCGTATTGTAGAGGCTGCAGAGCTTACTCCTGAGGACACCGTTCTGGAGGTTGGCCCTGGTATTGGTACTCTTACCCAAGGCTTGGCTGAAAGTGGTGCTAGTGTTGTAGCAGTAGAGCTGGATAAGAGACTTTTGCCTGTATTGGACGTTACCTTGGAAGGCTATGACAATGTACGCATCGTTAATGGCGATATTCTGCAGGTAGATATTATGGAGCAGGTGCAAAAGCCTGATTTTAAATGCTGCGCTAATTTGCCATACTACATTACTACTCCCATTATTTTTGCTATTTTAGAAAAACGTCTGCCCATGGAACGATTGGTTGTTATGGTGCAGAAGGAGGTAGCAGAGCGTATGGCTGCAAAGCCCGGTAGTAAGGATTATGGTGCTCTGTCCGTAGCAATCCAATACTTTACTGAGCCGGAAATTGCGTTTATCGTACCTCCCTCTTCCTTTATCCCCGCTCCGTCTGTAGACTCTGCAGTAATTGTGTGCAAACGCCGCAGCACTCCTCCTGTTGAGGTATGCGACGAGAATCTGTTCTTCCGCGTTGTCAAGGCAGCATTCTCTTTGCGCCGTAAAATGCTTAGCAATTCCTTAAAGAACATGGGCATTAAAGGCGAGCAGGTAACTAAATGGCTAGAGCTTGCTGGTGTAGACGGCAAGCGCAGAGCAGAAACTCTTTCCTTAGAGGACTTTGCGGCATTGACCAATACCTTTGCTCAGGTTAAGGAATAATTTTATACTTGTAAATTCAAAAGGCACACTGCGCAAGCAGTGTGCCTTGTTTAGTTATATACAGTTTTTACTTTTGTTCTAACAGCTCAAAGCTATTTAAGGACCAAATGGCTTGGGGTAAGAGCGTTGCGTAGTCTTTAGTTGGCATTACATAGAGCAGCTCAAAGGTTTTGCCATTGGCGGGAGCATTGGCTTCTAAGATGAGTTTGTCGCCAATGTAGTCCTGCTGCCTGCTGAGGGTACAGTTCCAAATGATAGTGTTACCATGCTTCCATTGCACTAGCTGCTGTTTATTGTTTAGCTTTGGTAGTGGCGCGGAGGCGTCAAAAGCCAGCTGGTCGTGTTTATCCTGTACATTGATAGCACAAAATAATTGCTCGCTTGTAGCACGCAGCTGCATGGGACCATCAGCATGAGGAAGGTTTGCTAGTGGATTACTGCCAAATGCTTTGGGTAAAAATAGCTTATAGCCACCATTGGAGTTTTGTGTTTGGTAAAAATCTGCCTGCTGAGGCTGTTTTAAAGCCTGCCAGCTATCAGCGGGATAGGACTTAGTATCAGATTGTTTAGTAGGAGCTGCAAAAGCAGCGCTGCTAAATAGAAGCAGTGCTGTGGTAAGGATAGCTAATAAATGCTTCATAGCTTAGCACAGGCTTCGTTAATGGCGTCCTCGTCTACACGCATCGCCAAAATAGTTTTTTCGATTAGCTCATCTACGGTCCAGCCTAAACGCTCTGCGCCATTAGTAATAACATCACGGCTGCAGCCAGCAGCAAATTTTTTGTCCTTAAACTTTTTCTTGACGGATTTCAGTTCCAAATCCTGTACGCTTTTAGAAGGACGCATAATAGCTACTGCACCAATAAGACCGGACAGCTCATCAATAGCAAAGAGTACTTTTTCCATTTGATGGGTAGGCTCGATATCTGCACCTGTCAGACCATAGCCATGGCTGGCGGTGGAGCGGATAATATCATCATCAAGACCAGCTTCACGCATCAGCTCCTGTGATTTTACGCAGTGCTCATTGGGATATTGTTCAAAATCTAGGTCGTGAAGTAGTCCTACGTTAGCCCAAAAATCAGCATCTGCACTATAGCCAAGCTCGTTAGCAAAATAACGCATAATGCCTTCTACAGTAAGTGCGTGACGTAAATGAAAGGGCTCTTGATTATATTTAGTTAAAAGCTTCCAAGCTTCTTCACGTGTTAAGGTCATTTTTATTCCTCCAATACTATTCAATAAATCCTGGAGTGCTCAAATAGCGGTCACCGGTGTCAGGGAGCAATGCAACAATGTTTTTTCCAGCCAGATTCTGTCTTTGAGCGAGGTGGACAGCGGCAGCTACTGCTGCACCAGAGGTAATGCCCACTAAAAGGCCTTCATATTTAGCCAATTCGTGGCAGGCAGTAAAGGCTTCTTCAGCGGTGATGGTCAGTACCTCGTCAACATATTGTGAATCGTAATTTTTGGGAACGAAGTTGGCACCAATACCCTGTAGCTGGTGAGGACCAGCTTGACCATGGGTAATTAATGGAGAAGCATCTGGTTCAAAACCAACTGTAAGAATAGCTGTATTTTGTTCCTTTAGATATTTGGCAGTACCGCTTAAGGTGCCACCAGTGCCAATGCCTGCTACAAAGGCGGCTAGGCTGCCTTCAGTATCGCGCCAAATTTCTGGTCCTGTGGTACGATAATGAGCATTGGGGTTGGCGGGATTATCAAATTGACCAGGAATCAGTGAATTAGGTATTTCTTTAGCCAATTCCATAGCCTTGTCGATGGAGCCCTGCATTCCTAATGCACCAGGGGTGAGGATGATTTCTGCTCCATAAGCACGCAGCAGATTGCGTCTCTCTACACTCATAGTATCTGGCATAACCAATATTGCACGATATCCTTTGGCTGCGGCTACAGAGGCTAGACCGATGCCTGTATTACCACTGGTTGGTTCGATGATTGTGCCACCTGGCTTTAAAAGCCCTTTTTCTTCGGCATCAACAATCATGGCATAGGCAATGCGGTCCTTGGCGCTGCCTGCAGGGTTAAAGCATTCTAGCTTGGCTAAAATAGTAGCATTAATATTTTTGGCACGGCAATAGTTCTCCAATGCCAAAAGAGGAGTATTACCAATCAAATCTGTAAGCTTATGAGCTATTTTGCTCATTTAGTTCATCTCCTTAGATAAGGGTGGCTTTTAGGCCAGCTTATTATTAAATTCGTTAATCATATCAGCTAGTGTAGTATTATCAACAACATTATCAATAGCATTTTGCATTTTTTTATAAAGTCCTAAAGCGATACATTGATCTGCTCTGTTGCAGGGGTTATCACATTCTAGGCATGCTACTGGAGCCAGACTGCCTTCTACTGCGCGCAGAATATCACCTACAGTGTATTCGTTAGGCTTTTTGGCAAGACGATAACCGCCCTGTGCACCACGGGCGCTAAGCACCAAATTAGCCTTGCTAAGCTGATGGATGATTTGTTCTAAATATTTGTCAGAAATATCCTGACGTTCAGCAACTGCTTTTAGGGGAATGTAGGTGCCATTATCGTTAACGGCTAGGTCCAGCATTAGTCTTAGAGCATAACGCCCTTTAGTGGAAATTTTCATGGTCTCACAACCTTTCTTGTTGAATTCATTTTACTATGAAATAAGTAGGAATTCAAGAAATAAATAGTATGATGGTTAAAGTACTGATGGCTGAAAATAAATGTAAAAAATTTCCCTTTGCTGCTCTTTTGTGATAAAATAACTTTGTATGACATAATAATTAGGAGGCTCCATATGGACGAGAAAAGCTTAGATAAAAATTTTAAAAGATTATTGTATACCTTTACTGCTGACGAAGAGCTGGCAAAGCTTTTAAACAAGGTAAGCTTCCCCGAGCTGTTCAATCCTGAATTTATGCAGGCTAACAGCAAGTTTACTTCTATGGATGATATGATTTGGCGCAGTGGCTTTGGTATTATGAACCTGTTAGAGGTTGAAAACGTAAACCAACAGAAATGGAACGAATATATTGCTAAGCATACTGAATGCACCACCTGGCATCAATTTGGCAAGCTGGCGATGATTGCTTGGATGGAAGCAAAGCTGGAAGAAGTTAAAAAAGCCAAAAACTAATAACTGATTACCGAGGCTTAAGGCTTCGGTAATTTTTTTTTGAGGGGTTAAATATGGAAATAGTATTACATTCTTTAAATGGTGTCCTCACTGTTCTGATTATGATAGCAATAGGTGCTTTTTTAGAGCGCAAGGGATGGTTTGATGATAAAGGTGTGGCTCTTGTATCAAAGCTTGTAACCCAGGTTTGTTTGCCTACATATATGCTAACCAATATTTTGAGCAGGTTTCAGCATGATCAGCTAATAAGCATGTCCAAGGGCTTAATTGTTCCGTTTCTTTCTATGATGGCAGGCTATTTTATTAGCAAGCTGATTGCTAAAATTGTCGGTATACCTAGTAGTCGTGCTGGTATTTTTACTGCTTGCGTCAGCTTTTCTAATACTATATTTATAGGATTGCCCTTAGGCATTGCCTTGTTTGGCGATGCTGGTGCACCATATATTATGATTTACTATATGGTAAATACAACTCTTTTTTGGACCTTAGGTGTGTATGAGCTGGCCTCTGGTGCTGGTACAAATACTTCTTTGTTTAGTAAGCAGACAATACGTAATATTTTATCCTTGCCACTATTAGGATTTATGGTAGGCGTTGTTATGGTTATTTTAGAATTACAGCTACCTGCACCAATTTTTAAAGCATTTGCTTATATTGGTGGTATGACTACACCCTTAGCTATGATGTTTATTGGTATAGCGATGAGTAAGACTAATTGGAGTGAGATAAGGTTAGGTAAGGAGCTGGTTGTGGCTATGCTTGGACGTTATTTTGTTTGTCCTGTAATAGTTATTGCCATGCTGCCCTTCTTTGAGCTGGAGCCACTGATGGAAAAGGTATTTGTTATGATTGCCGCCATGCCGGCTATGACTAATACTGCCATTGTAGCTAAAGCATATGGTGGTGACTATAAGTATGCGGCAATGCTTACTGCTGTTAGTACAGTTTTAGCAGTAGTAATGATACCCTTCTACATGTGGATTATTCATTAAGCTAAAAACGAACAAAAGATATTTAAAAAGCGGTTTGAGTTGCATTCGAACCGCTTTTTTTCTTTGTTTAATAGCGAACGAAATGTAAATTATATCTATTAAAAAGCAAGAAATACGGTAAAATACAAGATGTAGTAGTGAAAATCTAAAACGAACACTATTGCGTAAAGCGAACAAGATTGACAAAATACGTTCTGTGAAGTACAATATAATCAAACAAATATTCGGTAAGAGGTGAACGCAATGAAAAAGATTTTAGCGATTATGTGCTTGAGTGTTACTTTATATGCTGGCTACAATATGGTGTTTGCAGAGGAATATGTTTATAAAAATGATATTGTGACTGTTGGTAAGGGTGAAACTCTTTGGGAAATCGCAGGGCGTTATCGTGAAGAGGATGAGGATATCCGCGACGTTATTGATAGAATTTGCGATGCCAACGGTATTACTCAGTGTATTATTTATCCTGGTCAGGATTTGTATGTGCCTGTTCGTGTTGACAATAGCGGTTCACAGGTTGCTGTTAAATAATTCACCAATTTGTTTCAAGGACTCTTTTGGTTTATGTCGAATATAGGTATCAAGAACTTTAGAGTGGAAGATGCTTATATTTAAGGAGGCGTAAATTATGGAGAATAAGAAATGGATAGTTGGTGCATTGGTGTGTGGCTTGGTGTTAGGTAGTAGTGTTGCTCCTGTACAAGCAAGCTTTTTAGGAAAGATTTTAAAGGGTGGTGCTATTGGAGCCGTTGTAAATGCAACTGCTAAGCCTTTGAATGATGGTATCAATACTATTACTGCTAAGTATGGTGTAAGCTCTACTGATGCGACTAAGGTTGTGCCTATTATTGCTATTGGTGATGGTACTCGCGCTGGTGCTGCACAGGTTTCCGGTCCGCAGCATAAGGTTGACCAATGTGCTGCAGCTTTGCAGATTGAGCAAACGATTTTGGGTGTTCGTGCGGTAATTTTGATTCCCATTGATCGTGTAGATATTAAAAATATTAATCGTGTACAAGGCGTTGGCGTAGCTGCTCAGTTGGACGTTAAGCTGTAAGTAACTCGTAAATGCTAGTTTGATAAACTTGTTATGGTGTTTAAACCATGGATAAGAAAAGTGAATAGAAAATCTTGGGATGCATTCTGTAGGGAGTGCATCCTTTTTGTATTTTCTTGTCTGGTATATGCCAAGGCCTGCAACATGATTATGAAGTTTTAGTTGCTTATAGCTATTATGGTTTAGATATGTACTGTATTTTAGGGCGGTTGTCTTTAACAAGAGGTGCTTTTTTGTTAAGGGCTTTTAGCAGCTTCATAGATTAGTAAAGTTGGCAAATAAAAGGGCATATCTGATGTAATGCATTCAGAATTTGGCTATTGTATTGTTGTAGCTGCGTACTTCTTGTATAAAGAAAAGGCTGCACGGACTTTTTGTCCATACAGCCTAGTTTTTCTGTTAGAATGTTATTTTACTGTAATATCAATGTAGGAATGGTCACCAATATCAGCAATTTCATTTAGTTTATAGGGAAGAGGATGCTTAAAGATAGGACCATCAACTGCTAAGGTGTGGTATTCGCCATTTTCACCGCAAATGTCAATGCCAGACTTCTTCATTACTTCCACAGCCTTCAAATCCAGAATACGGCCTAAAAGCTCACGGGGGATAAGATTATTTTTTAATGCCTTAATAACGCATTTATAGCCTAAATCAATAAGCTCGTAAACATTTTCAGCTCTGTCGCGATGCCATAAAGGAAACACTGCCTTGATATTTACATTTTTACAGCGTTCTTCACACCAGGCGCGGTTGCCTTCGATATCAATATCACCAAAGCAGGCAGCCTCCGCACCCATAGTCATAGCCTTGCGTAGGCTTTCTTCCATGTTCAGATGGTATTCTTCACCCTTAGTAGGCGTTAGAAGCAGAGGAATATCGAGTGCCTTGGAATATTCTTCAAGCATCTGATAATCAGCTCCATGGAAGTAGGAGCGGTCAGCATCGGGGTTACACATAACAATCAAAGCAACTGCCTGATGACCATCAGCAAGCATTTTATGTAGGGCTAGGGTGCTATCCTTACCACAGCTATATGACATAACAAATTTCATTATTAAGCCTCCGTTTTTCTTGATTTTTCCAGGTTTTCTGTAAGATTAATACATAGAAAATAGCTTACAGACTGGATTTGGACTGCTTTATTGAATATAAGAATATTTCCTTATATGCCTATATTCAAGATTATATCACAAAAGGGGCGCAATAATAAATAGTGATAAGTAATGTATGTTAAAGATATTTAAGAATAAGATTTTTTGAGAAATAAACTTTTCGTAGTTCTTGTATACTTAGGAAATATCCTTGCTTTTCCTTTATTTATTACGTAGAGTGTGATAAAATAGCCTTATTATGGATAAGTGTTTGTTTGCCTAAAAATTAACAGGAGGCGAGGCTGTGACAATGTCAAAAAATACATATGGAAATTTGTATCTGTGTGCTACGCCTATCGGTAATCTTGAGGACATGACTCCGCGTGCCTTAAGGATGCTACAGGAGGCAGATATAATCGCCGCAGAGGACACAAGACATACTCTGCAGCTTCTGAATCATTTTAATATCAAGGGACATTTGGTCCGTTATGATGAGCATAGTAAGGAAAAGCAGGGCGCATATCTCTTAGAGGAAATGCTGCAGGGAAAAAATGTTACTTTGGTTAGTGACGCAGGTTATCCTGGTATTGCAGATCCTGGTGAGGCATTGGCTAAGGAGGCCATTGATGCAGGAATTAAGGTGGTTCCTGTGCCTGGTGCCAATGCAGCGTTATGTGCTCTTATTGCATCTGGTTTGCCTACGTATCCCTTCTTCTTTGGTGGCTTTTTGCCTAAAAGCAAAAAGAACAGACGTGAGCAGCTGGAGCTGTGGAAGCATATTCCGGCCACTATGATTTTATATGAAGCACCTCATCGTATTGATGATGTTTTAGAGGATATTTTATCCTGTTGGGGTGATAGACCTATGGCTGCTGCTCGTGAGCTTACTAAGCTCCATGAGGAATTTTATCGTGGCACTGTAAGCAGCACCTTGGCATGGCTTAAGGAAAAGCCACCTCGTGGAGAGTTTTGCCTGATTATTGGTCCTGGTGAGGTCAAGACCGAGGAAGAGGGCGAACAGCTGGAGCCCTTGGACGAGGTGCGCAGGCTGATTGCTGATGGTATGGATAAAAAGGCAGCATTGGCTCAGGTAGCCAAACAACGTAAAATCCCCAAAAGGGAGCTATACAATCAATTAATTGCAGAAGGAGACGGAAAGTAAGATGACAAAACCGACATTCTATATTACTACCCCTATTTATTATCCCAGTGACAATCTGCATATTGGTCACGCATATTGCACCACCGTTGCAGACTCCTTGGCACGCTTTCATCGTTTGAAGGGTGAGGATGTATTTTTCCTGACCGGTAGTGATGAGCATGGCCTGAAGATTCAACGTAAGGCTAAGGAAAAAGGCGTAACTCCTATTGAGTATGTTGACGCTATTATTGCTAACTTTAAGCTGCTCTGGAAAGAGTTGAATATTTCTAACAATGATTTTATTCGTACCAGCCAAGAGCGTCATCACAAGGTTGTACAAGACGTTCTGGAAAAAATCTATGCTCAGGGCGATATCTATAAGAAAAATTACAAGGGTCTGTACTGCGTTCCCTGTGAGTCCTACTGGCTGGAGCGTCAGCTGGTTGATGGCAAATGCCCTGACTGCGGCCGTCCTGTAGAGGAAATGGAAGAGGAAAGCTACTTCTTCAAAATGTCCAAATACCAAGAATGGTGGCTGCAATTTATCGAAGAAAATCCTGATTTCATCCAACCGGCAAGCCGTCGTAACGAGATGATTAACTTTGTTAAGCAAGGTTTAGAGGATTTGTGCATTACTCGTACTACCTTTGATTGGGGTATTCCTGTTCCCTTTGATAAAAAGCACGTTGTATATGTGTGGTTTGACGCTTTGCTGAACTACCTGACAGGTATTAAATATGGCACTGATGATGCTATGTTCAACAAATATTGGCCTGCAAGCCTGCATTTGGTTGGTAAGGAAATCGTCCGCTTCCACACCATTATTTGGCCTATTATGCTTCACGCTATGGGTATGGAAATGCCTAAGAAGGTATATGGTCATGGCTGGCTTGTTGTTGACGGTGATAAGATGTCCAAATCCAAGGGCAATGTAATTGACCCCTTGGGCTTGATTGACGAGTTTGGTGCAGATGCTATCCGCTTCTTCCTGCTTCGCGAAATCAACCTGGGCAATGACGGTAACTTCTCTCGTGATGCTTTGATTAACCGCGTAAATGCAGATTTAGCAAATGACCTGGGTAACCTGCTGCATAGAACTGTAAGCATGATTGAAAAATACCATAAAGGCATTGTAACTGATGCTGGTGCTGCTGAGGCTATTGATGATGAGCTGAAGGCATTGGTAAAGGAAACTGTTGCTAACTATATCCAGGATATGGATAAAATGGAAATTAACACTGCTATTAAAGGCGTTTGGGCGCTGATTAGCCGTGCTAACAAATACATTGATGAAACTGCTCCTTGGATTTTGGCAAAGGATGAGGCTAAGGCTGAACGTCTGCAAACTGTTATGTACAATTTAGCAGAGACATTGCGTATTGTAGCAATCCTGATTAGCCCCTTCATTCCTTCTACCAGCCCCAAAATCTACACTCAACTGGGCTTAGAGGTTCCTGAACAATTCCTGCTGGAGGAAGCTGTTTGGGGTAAGCTGGCTAATGGCACTAAGGTTGCTAAGGGTGAGCCTCTGTATCCGCGTATTGAGATTGCTGAGGATGGTGCAACCATTATTGGCGGCAAACGCTATGAGCACAAGGTTGAGGTTAAGGAAGAGCCTAAGGAAGAAAAGCCTGCTATGGAGCCTATTAAACCGGAAATCACCTTTGATGTATTCGAAAAGATGGACCTGCGCGTAGGCAAGATTCTGGAGGCTGAAAAGGTTAAGAAATCCAAGAAGCTGATGAAGCTGCAGGTTGAAATCGGTGACGAGGTTCGTACTATTGTTAGTGGTATTGCTATGTACTATACTGCTGAACAGTTGGTAGGCCGCAATGTTGTCGTTATTGCTAACTTGGCTCCGGCTAAGCTCTTTGGTATTGAATCCTTTGGTATGTTGCTGGCAGCTTCTGACGGTCAGGGCAACCTGGTATTGGCAGATGCTCCTGGTATGGCAAGTGGCAGCCGCGTAAAATAATATTTAAAAATAAAAAGAGGCGTCAGCACTAGCTGGCGCCTTTTATATAGTTAAGAAGCGAGGTATATTATGAGCAGAACTGGTTTGTGGGATTCCCATGCACATTTAGATTCAGATTATTTTACAGATGATAGAGAGCAGCTTATTGCTCAGCTGCAGCAGGATTTGGACGGTATTGTTAATCCTGGCTGTGATTACGCAACCTCTGCCTTTGCTGTTGATTTAGCAGAAAAATATGACTTTATTTATGCAGCAGTAGGTTATCATCCTGAGGAGCTTAAGGGTATTGCTCCTAACTATCTGGAGCAGCTGGAGGTTTGGGCACAGCACCCCAAGGTAGTTGCCATTGGCGAAATTGGTCTTGACTACTACTGGAAGGAAAACGAGCCTAAGGAGGTACAAAAGCGTATCTTCTTAGAGCAGATTGAGCTGGCTAAGGCCTATGATTTGCCAATTATTATCCATGACAGAGATGCTCATGGCGATATGCTGGATTTGTTCCAGAACGAGGTTAAGGGCGTGGAGGCTGTTTTCCATTGCTTCTCAGGCTCTTTAGAAATGGCTAAGGAGCTTGTAAAGCGAGGCTATTATTTAGGCTTTGGCGGCACCTCTACCTATAAAAACGCTCAAAAGGTACGCGAGGTTATGGAATATGTTCCCAAGGAGCTGATGCTCTTTGAAACTGATAGTCCCTATCTGACTCCTGTGCCCTTCCGTGGCAAGCGCAATAATCCTGGCTATGTAGAATATACTGCCCGCCATGCAGCAGAGCTGCTTAAGATGGACTTTGACGAGCTGGCAGCAATTACTGCAGCTAATACTAAGAGACTGTTCAAGAAGATTAGGTGAAAAGATGTATTGTAAAAATTGCGGCAGGGACGTAGGCCCTGATACTAATTTTTGCCCTCACTGCGGCGTTCGCCTTAAGGGTACTGGCGATGAATACAGAAGGCGTAATGATTTTTCCGAAGATAATAATGAGCAGTTTTATAAGCAGACCTGGTTTGGCATTCTGATGCTCTTTGTATTTTGGCCTGTAGGACTGTATTTGCTGATTAAATACGGCGGCAGCTTTACTAAAATTGTCTTTGGTATATTTGCAGGACTCATAACACTGCTGTTCTTTGGCCTGTTTTTCATAGGCTGCAGTCTGGATATGCTGACTCCAGATATTCCTGCCAATAGCGATGTGCAGATACGCATAGAGGATAAGCCTCAGCAGGAGGATGGTTCCTTTAGCGATAAGGTGCTAGAGGAAATGCGTAAGGCTGCAGTGAGCTTGTAAGAGGGAGAAAATAGAAGGCTAAGAAGTAAAAAGCACTAACCATTTTTTGGATGGTTAGTGCTTTTTTGTCCCTCAAAGACAAAATTGCCATATTACCATACTCCTTTACAAAAATTTTAGCCGTCTCCACATGCTCGCTGAGCAGGCTTTGCAGGACTGCGCTGCTATTTCGGATTAGGCAGCGTGCCTTAGAGGCTGCTGTGTTTTTGCCGCTCACTTATATAGTGACATCAAAAGTGGCAAAAACAGCCCCATGTCAAAAAAATTTAAAATTTTTTATTTTTCCGCAGAACTAATGATATATAAGAATTTGCATAATATATAAGTAATAACAATTTAGGAGATGAACATAAATCTGGAAAGTCGGGCGGTGATTATTCTAGCGAACTTTATGAGGAAGAAGGATGGAACAGAGTAATAGATATGTTAACAGAAGGGTATAGTAAAGAGATATTTCTTCACATGGTAGATATACTTACTAAATAATGTAATTATTATACATTTTATGCTATTGTTGTTAGACAATTTAATTAGTGCTATTATTGCAGTGGTAAGTTAAAATTAGACACTGAATTTGGACTGGGTAGCTCTAAACATAAGGAATAGACTAATGCAAAAAAAATTAAGGAGTCAATCCGTAAATTTGTGGATTGACTCCTGTTTTGTTTTTAGATGCTATTCCATGAGCTTGATTTTGCGCCAACCGCCGCTGCGCCAGCGATAGATAAAGACTATTGCACGCAGGCATTCGTCAAGGCACATGGCCAGCCATACGCCTATGAGACCATAGCCCATAACGATGCCAAAGACGTAGGCACCAAGGGTTGCTGTGAGCCACATGGAGATGAGTCCTGTGGTGACAGGCCATTTGATGTCGCCTGCTGCCTGCAGTGACATGACCATGACCATGTTGACGGCACGTCCCATTTCCAAAAAGATTTCGATGAGGAAGATGTGGCGGCCAAGCTCCAGAACCTCAGGGTTATCTGTAAAGATGCCATAAATAAGATCGCTGTTAAGATAGAGAACAAAGGTTATGGTGCCGCTTATGAGCACGCCAAAGCGGATGGTTTTCCATACTCTGGTGCTGACTGCGTCCAGATTGCCTGTGCCGATAAGAAAGCCGACAATGATTTGTGTGGCCATAGCTAGTGCCTGTGTATAAACGTAGGAGCAATTGGCGATGATGTAGGCATAAACCTTGGTAGTAATAACTACAATACCCATAACATTAACGAAGCGCATGATGACCATTTGAGAGATGTGGTAGGAAAGGGCCTCGCCTCCAGATGGAAGACCAAGATACAGAATTTTAAATAGGGTGTGCTTGGGAAAGGGTGTAAGATATTTTTTAGAAAGCTTAACATCAATGTATTTGCGGAAAAAGTAAATGATGATTAAAAGTCCCAGTACCTTGCTGCTGTTGGTACTGATAGTTACACCTAGAACTCCTAAGGGCGGAATTGGTCCAAAGCCGTGAATCAAGAAGCAATTGCCAGTGATGTTGATGACGTTCATAATAATGGATGTTATCATGGTTATCTTCAGCAGGGAATAGCCGCGGAAGAAAGATATGAAGGAAACATAGGCTGCCTGAACAATTGTAAATAAACCTATGTAGCGTAAAAACAGAGATGCATCTGCCCAGATTTCCTGAGGTACGCCTAAAAGATGCAGAAAGAAGTCGTCAAATAAGAAAAGGGCAGCACTGATAATACCACCAATAGTAAGATTGGTTAGCAGTGCTACAGTGCAGACTTCGGCCACCTTTTCTTTATTGTTAGCGCCACGATATTGAGCAATGAGGATGGTAGCGGCCATGCTGATAACGCTGAGGGCGATGATAACAATATTGATGATTTGGTTAGCGTTGCCTACTGCTGCAACAGAATGCTGTGAGTAGCGGCTCAGCATAAACTGGTCTACATTACCTACCATCATCTGTAGTAATATTTCTATAAATATAGGCCATGTCATTTTAAAAACAGAAAGCTGTTCTGCTTTTTCCTTGATTTTACTCATTTTCTGAAAATTCCCCCTAAAAATAAAAAGAGGCCGCTCCAAGGCGTCCCAACAAAGTAACATATTAATATATCTATTTTTTTGTGTTGCTATTATACTGCAAGGATAGGATTATGTAAATATGTAAGAAATAAAGTAATTAAAGTTAGCGAACTGTCTCTATGATGCTCAACGTAATGGTGCTGACATATGTTTTAGTAGAACTATTATGGTAAAAGTGTAAAACAAGATACATATTTTGTATATTAAGCACTGTTCGTTTGAAAGATAAAGTATTTTTTATAGTTAGCTGTTGACAACTATATATAAAAGGAGTATAGTGTTCTTAAACAGGAACAACAAAGGAAGGGCTGAATGAGGGATTTATGGAACTGATTGAAGGTTTGACACATTTCAATTTAACAAAGCAAGAGGCAACCTTATATGTGCTGCTGTTGCGTTCTGGCCAGCTAACAGGCTACGAGGCATCTAAGCAAACAGGTATTTCTCGATCTAATACTTATACTGCGCTGGCAGGTCTTGTTGACAAGGGTGCTGCATATGTATTGGAGGAGGGTAAGGTTACTCGCTATACACCTGTTGCTCCTGAGGAATTTTGCTCTAATAAGCTGAGCAGACTGGAAGAGATAAAGAAAGATATACTAAGCCAGCTGCCCATGCTTACGAGCGAGGTTGAAGGCTATGTAACTATCAAAGGCGAGCAGGAGATAATAAATAAATTGAAAAATACTGTTCGTCAGGCACAGGCTCGTATTTATGTTTCCGCAAATACTCGTGTTTTAGAGCTTTTAAGAGAAGAGCTGAACGCGGCGTTAGCTAAGGGCTTGAAGGTAGTTATTATTAGTGATGAAAGCTTTAAAATGGATGGAGCTATCTGCTATGGTACTGTTAAACAAAATGAACAGATTCGTCTGATTGCAGACTCTCACACGGTGCTTACCGGTGATTTAGAGGATGAGGATAATTCCACTTGTTTATATTCCTGTAAGCGCAATTTGGTAGATTTATTCAAGGATGCGCTGAAAAATGAAATACAATTAATTAGATTGCAGAAAGGTGAGAGAATAAATGGCTAAGAAGGTACCCTTTATAAATAAAGAAGCATTAGAAAATATTGTGGAGCAGTTTCCTACACCGTTTCATCTATATGATGAGGCTGGTATTCGTCGCACTGCCCGCCTTTTAAATCAAGCTTTTGCTTGGAATGAGGGCTTTAAGGAATATTTTGCTGTTAAAGCAACTCCTAATCCTTATATTTTGCAAATTCTGCGTGAAGAAGGCTGTGGTGCAGATTGTTCTTCCTACACTGAACTACTGATGAGTGATGCAGTTGGCTTTAAAGAGCATGAGGTAATGTTCTCCTCTAATGCTACTCCTGCAGAGGACTTTGTACTGGCTAAGAAGCAGGGTGTTATTATTAATCTTGATGATTTTACTCATATTGATTTTTTGGAAAAAGTAGCAGGCTTGCCTGAAACAATTTGCTGCCGTTATAATCCTGGTGGTCATTTTACTATTGAAAACAACATTATGGATAATCCTGGAGAAGCAAAATATGGCATGACCCACGAACAGATTTTAGAGGCCTACAGCATTTTGAAGGCTAAGGGTGTTAAGCATTTTGGTATGCACGCATTTTTGGCCTCCAACACTGTTACTAATGAATACTATCCGGAGCTGGCACGCATTCTCTTTAATGTGGCAGTAGAAATTAAAGAAAAAACTGGCGTAGAGCTGGAATTCATTAATCTGTCCGGTGGTGTAGGCATTGCTTATAAGCCTGAACAGCAGGAAAATGATATTTTAGCAATTGGTGAAGGTGTACGTAAGGTATACGAAGAGGTGCTTGTCCCTGCTGGTATGGGTAAGGTTAAAATCTTCTCTGAGCTGGGTCGTTTTATGCTGGCTCCTAATGGTGCTCTTGTTACTAAAGCTATTCACCAAAAGCATACCCATAAGGAGTATATTGGCTGTGATGCCTGCGCTGCTAACTTGATGCGTCCTGCAATTTATGGCTCCTATCACCATATTACCGTTATGGGCAAGGAAAATGCTCCCTGCGACCATAAATATGATGTAACTGGTGGCTTGTGCGAAAACAGTGATAAATTTGCAATTGATAGAATGCTGCCTGAAGTAGAGATTGGTGACCTGCTTTATATTCATGATACAGGTGCTCATGGCTTTGCTATGGGCTACAACTATAATGGCAAGCTCCGTAGCGCAGAGATTCTGCTGCAGGAGGATGGCAGTGCTAAAATGATTCGTCGTGCAGAAACTCCAAAGGATTATTTTGCAACCTTTGACAATGGTGACTTTGCAGTTGCCTTGGATAAGGCCATTGCTGATGCTGAAGCATAATTTTACCCCAATATTGAATATAGTATGATAAATGTAACGAGACTACTGTTTGTTGATAGCTGGCTCTTCTCAAAATTTATTGGTATATTATGGAAGCCGCCTACTCAAGGGCGGCTTTTCTTTTACTAAAAAAATACACTTCCTAAATCAAGGAAGTGCATTTTTTATTCCTGCTCGCCAATCATAGTGGTAAGCTGCTGAATATTTTCATTTTCTGTAAGGATGTAGAGAAAGTCTCCTGCCATAATCTTGGTATCACCAACTGGAGTAATGGTTGTTTCGCCACGTTTGATTTCTACCAGCAACGTGTTATTAGGCCAATGGACGTCTTTGACCAGCTTGCCTTCTACATGACTGCCGCTGCAGACGGACAGTTCAGCAATATTACGTTGGTGCAGTGTTTGAAAAGACGGCTTGCTGTTATTAAGCATACGGTTCAAAAGCTCTTCATAAATAGGCTTGCTATGGCAAAGCTCGGCAATAGCAAAGGCTATCATGGAGGCAATGGCTAAGGTTAGCAGCTGTTGATAGGAGGAGGTCATTTCCATAATCAGGACGGTACCTGTAATAGGTGCACGAACGGAGCTGGAGAATAATGCTGCCATGGCTATTACAACGATATTGGCTGCGTAAATAGGTTGAACAGCTCCTATGGTAATAAGTACATTGGCACAAATGCTGCCGCTTAAGGCACCAATAACCAGCATAGGTAAGAAAAAACCACCAGGAACGCCACAACCATAGCTGACGAAGGTAAATATTAGCTTGCCTATTAAAAACAACAACAAAAGCTGTAAGGAGACTGGCGTTTTGGCTAAATGGTTAATAAGCTCGTTGCCTCCACCTAAAACCTCTGGCAGAAAATAACCTAAAATACCGCCACATACAAGGGCAAAGACAATTTTATGTACAGGTGTGCGGAATATAGGCAATGCATAAAAGCGACCAATTGATAAAAGACCCTTGTTAAAAATAACGCCTGCCAAGCCTGCTGCAATGGCTACGATAACGACTATACCATAGTCGTTTATAGGCAATATTTGTAGATTAGGAAATTCAAAGATAGAGTCACTACCAAAAAGAGCACGGGAGATAGTAGTTGCAGTAAAGGCAGCTGCCATAGATGGTAGCAGTACTACTATAGAAAAATTGCGATGCAGCTCTTCAAGTGCAAACATAACGCCGGCTAGTGGTGCGTTAAAGGCTGCTGCTAAGCCTGCGCTAGCACCGCTTGTCATTAAATAGCGTTCCTCCATACGTGTGCGTCCCATAAGGCGGCTGATGCCTTGAGCTGCAACAGCACCAAGTTGAATTGATGGGCCTTCACGTCCTAGGGAAAGACCAGCACCAATGCCTAAGATGCCTGCAGTAAGCTTAACCCATAAAATAGAGAACCAGTTCATCTTGATTAAACCAAGAATGGCACCTTTTACCTGAGGAATACCGCTGCCTGCAGCCATAGGCTCCTTAGTATTAAGAAAATGCAGAACAAAGCCTAGAATAATGAGTATTGTAAGCCAGCCAATTCCTAGACTCCAGTGGCCCTGACGAAGAGCTTCATAGAGGAGACTGCGCCATGCTTCTGCTTCAGAAAGAGTAAAGCGGAAAAAGCTAATGATAAGCCCAGCAAAAACGCCTGTTAAAATTCCTTCTGCAAATAGACGCAGTCTGAACTTGTGCCAGTCACTTATAGAACGATAGGTTTTTATAACCTGCATACGATTATCCATAAAAATCTCCCTTGTAAAGTATTTTATATTTGTTGTTCTTATAAATATAAAATATAATAATTTGTTGCTTTCTTTATATTATAACACTTATGGATACTTGATTATACAAATATTATGAAGCTATTTTCATTGTAGACGTGAAGCGCTTACTGATACGCTGATGAAGCCGTATTATCCAAAATAAAATATTCAAAGAAAAAGCTAGAGTCTGAGCATATACTCAAACTCTAGCAATAACCTATATTTAATTTATATGATATTTTGTTAGCCTATTATAAGCTTATTTGTTTTACTTTCTCGTATTCAGGGTCATATTTAGGATTAAGATAATTTTGGAATATCCAGGCCAAAAGGGCACCAGAAATATTGTGCCAAGCAGAGAAGACTGCACCAGGAACGGTTGCTGCAGGCATTGCAGCAAAGTGAGCCTTAGCTAAGCCTGTTGCCAGACCGGAGTTTTGCATGCCAACCTCAACAGAAAGAGCAATTGCTTTTCTCCAGCTCATACCTGTTAAGCGTGCCAGCATAAAGCCTAAGAGATAGCCACAGCAGTTGTGAAGAATGACTACCAGCAGGATAAGACCAGAGGTTTGCAGGATGTTGTCACGGCTAGCACCAATTACACCTGCGATAATCAAAGAAATGGCAATGCCAGAAACTGCAGGCAAGTAATCTGTTGCAGCCTCTGCCAGCTTAGGCAGGAAGGACTTAACAGCAAGGCCCAGACAGATAGGCACGATTACAATCTGTACAATGCTCCAAAACATACCAATGGGGTCAAAGGAAATTTTTTGACCAATGATTTGGTAGGTAATGAAGGGTGTCAGAATAGGAGAAAGAACAGTGGAAACACTGGTCATAGTAACTGAGAGAGCAACGTCACCCTTGGACATAAAGGTAATAACGTTGGAGGAGGTACCACCAGGGCATGTACCAACAAGAACAACGCCTGCAGTCAGTGCAGGGTCCAGATTAAAGGCAGTTGCGATAAGATATGCCAAGCCAGGCATAATCAAAAATTGGGCAGCTGCACCTACTAAAACATCACGGGGACGGCTAAGAACTAGGGCAAAATCCTTTAGGTTAAGTGTTGTACCCATACCAAACATTACAATGCCTAGGAGCAGGCTTAAGACACCTACACCACCAACCTTGCCTAGTACCCATAAAAAGTTTTGGGGCATAGTCATACCCAAAACTAGGAAAAGTACGGCAATAACGCCAAAATACTTTCCAATCATTTGACAGACCTTTTTCATTTGTAAAACCTCTTTCCCTTAAATAAAATAAATTTTTGGAAGGATACTTTGCCCTTCCTTTTTGTATAGTTATCACATTATAACAGAGTTATTGTTGGAAATAAAGGATTAGAGAAGATTTCAAGATATTCCTTTTTAAAAGGCGAAAATATGTTATAATGTATACAAAAATAGCCAATTTGTGCGGAGGTACAGCTGATGTTTACGATTCTGAGAGATTATAGAAATGAAATAGTAATCGAAAAATCTCGTTTTATTTGCTCCCTGAAAAAGGTAAAAAGCGAGGAGGAGGCCCAGGAGTTTATTAAGGCTGTCAAAAAGGAGTTTTGGGATGCAACCCATAATTGCTCTGCATATTTGGTTGATGATTTAGCACAACGCTCTAGTGATGATGGCGAGCCTTCTGGTACTGCTGGTATTCCTATGCTTGAGGTTTTACGTAAAAACAATCTTACTGGTACTGCTGCAGTGGTTACCCGCTATTTTGGCGGGATAAAGCTTGGTGCAGGCGGATTGGTGCGTGCCTATAGTGGCAGTGTTGCAGGTGCAGTTAAGGAATGTGGTCTGGCGGAAAAAATTCTTATGAGCCGTTTTAGCTTTATCTATGATGTAAACAGCGTAGGTAAGATTTTGAATATTCTTTATCAGCAAAGCCTGTTTAAAATTGCTGATGTAGAGTACAATATGCGTGCAAAAGTTATTCTTTTGATGCGTAATGACCAAAAGGCAGAGGCCGAGGCTTGGCTGACGGAGAACCTAAATAAGCCGATTGAGCTTGAACTAGAGGGCAGTGAATACGTTGAGGTGCCTGTAAAATAAAAATAATGCTTCGAAAGAGTATCTATGTAGGAATAGAGCTTTTGCGAAGCATTTTGTGTTTTTATGGTAAAAGCACTAAGTAGAAATTTAATCAAAAGGATTAAAGGAAAAATCTAAATTTATTACACTAATAGTGATTAAACAATTTATAAGCTGAGCTATTATCTATGCAAGTATGGTGCCAGCGCTTTAAAAAGTCTGTCCAATGCAGGATACAGCACATCATCTGACAAACCGCTATAATTCATAAGCAGGGTATGGGAGCTGTCATTCGTTTGATAATGATAATATTCAGAAAGAAACTTAATATTGATGCCGTGTGCCTTGGCTGCGGCTTTGAGCTCACTGTCAGAAGCAGAGGTATTGAGCTGTAATAGGAAATGAAGGCCACCGTCCTCGCACTTGACCTGCAGGGCAGCTTTAAAAGGGCTGTTATCAATGTATTTTAAGATTTCATTGCGTTTGTTTTTATAATAGGTACGCATACGATTGATATGACGCTCTAAATGGCCTTCTTCAATGAATTTTGCCAAGGTGAACTGCTCAAAATTAGATACTGTACAGGAATAAAAGCCCAGTTTGTGATAAAACATAGATGCCAGATGTGGTGGTAGCAGCATATAGCTGATACGGAAGGTAGGAGCTAGTGTTTTGGAAAAGGTATTGATGTAAATAACCTTTTCGTCATTGTCTATGCTTTGCAAGGGCGGTATTGGTTTGCCATAGAGTCTAAATTCACAGTCATAGTCATCCTCGATAATATAACGACTGGATTTAGCGCTGGCCCAGCTAAGCAGCTCATAGCGCCTGCTAATAGGCATAAGAATACCTGTTGGAAATTGATGAGAGGGCGTTATATGGAGTATATCAGCGTTACTGCTTTCTAATACATCAGGCTGTACTCCCTGCTCGTCCATGGGCAGAAAACGGCAAAATACATCATTATAGCTATAAACCTGGGCTAATTGAGGGTAGCCGGGGTCCTCTAAGGCATAGATATGATTACGTCCTAGAAGCTGTACCACAAGGTTATACAGGCTTTGGGTGCCTGCACCAATTACTATCTGCTCAGGAGCAACGTTCATACCACGGAATTGATATAAATGTTTAGCTAAGGCCTGGCGTAAGGGCCATACTCCACCTGCAGAGGTATCACCCATAAGGTCGTGCTGGTCAACAGAGCTTAGGGTATAACGCAAAAGCCTGGCCCAAATATTATAGGGAAAGGTGTCCGGTGGTACGCTGCTACGAACGAAATCAGCAAAATAAGCTTCTTTTTTAGTGATTGCAGTATTAATAGTATAGTCTTCCGCTTTTACGCCCTGCAGTGTGGATTGAATTGCAGATACATAGTATCCACGCTTAGGACGAGAAAAGATGTAGCCCTCAACCATTAGCTGAGCATAGGCATTTTCGACAGTAATCAGGCTGATGCCTAGGTTTTTGGCTAAGGTACGCTTGCTTGGAAGCTTGTTGCCCTGTTTAAGGACACCACTAGCAATATCATTTTTTATACATTTATACAGGTGGATGTACATACTCTCACCTGCAAGATTATCAAAGCTATATGTAAGCATTTCTCCTCCAATAAGAAAACTGGATATATAAAGTTTGCTGTATTTGAAGCTATTAATATATTCAGTTAGCAGTATACTATGTACAATACTTTTTGTAAAGCAATACGTATTGGAGGAATAAAGATGAACGAAAGATACAAATTAAATGCTCAATTGGCACAAATGCTTAAGGGTGGCGTAATCATGGATGTTACAACTCCTGAGCAGGCAAAAATTGCAGAGGCAGCAGGTGCATGTGCAGTTATGGCGCTGGAAAAGATTCCTGCAGATATTCGTGCTGCTGGTGGTGTTGCTCGTATGAGTGATCCCAAAATGATTAAAGAAATCCAAGCTGCTGTTTCCATCCCTGTTATGGCTAAATGTCGTATTGGTCATTTTGCGGAGGCACAAATTTTGCAGGCAATTGAAATTGATTACATTGATGAAAGTGAAGTGCTTTCTCCTGCAGATGATGTATATCATATTGATAAAAGAGAGTTTTCTGTGCCCTTTGTTTGTGGTGCAAAGGATTTAGGCGAGGCTTTACGTCGTATTAATGAAGGTGCGGCTATGATTCGTACTAAGGGTGAGCCTGGTACTGGCGATGTTGTTCAGGCTGTACGTCATATGCGTATGATGCAGCGCCAAATTGCTCAAATTGCAGCATTGCCGAAGGATGAGCTGTTTAATGTGGCTAAGGAGCTGCAGGTTCCCTACGATTTGGTGCTTTATGTACATGATAATAAACGTTTACCTGTAGTTAACTTTGCTGCTGGTGGCATTGCCACTCCCGCTGATGCGGCGCTGATGCTGCAGCTGGGCGCCGAGGGCGTGTTTGTAGGTTCTGGTATATTTAAATCTGGGGACCCTGTAAAGCGTGCTCAGGCAATTGTTAAGGCAACTACTAATTTCCGCGATGCTAAAATGCTGGCAGAGCTATCCGAGGATTTAGGCGAAGCTATGGTAGGTATTAATGAGCAGGAGATTAAGCTGCTGATGGCGGAGCGTGGTAAATAATGACAAAGCTAAGGATTGGTGTGCTGGCAGTACAAGGAGCCTTTATTGAGCATATCAAGGCGTTGGAGACTCTGGGTGCAGAGTGTATAGAGCTGCGTCAGCAGGAGGACTTATTGCAAGAATTGGATGGTTTAGTTTTGCCAGGTGGTGAAAGCACTGCTCAAAGCAAGCTGTTACATGATTTGAATATGTTTGCATCCTTAAAGTCTAAGATTGAGGAAGGCTTACCTGTATTAGCAACCTGTGCGGGCATGATTCTTTTGGCAGAGCATTTAAGCAACGACAATAAGGTCCATTTTGCAACTATGCCTATTACAGTAAAGCGTAATGCTTATGGCAGACAGTTAGGCAGTTTTCGCGTGGTAGCAGATTGTGGTAGCTGGGGCAAGCTGCCTATGACCTTTATCAGAGCACCCTTTATTGAGGATGTAGGTAAGGGCGTGGAGGTGCTAGCTACGGTGGATGAACATATCGTGGCTGCAAAATATAATAAGCAGCTGGCCTTAGCCTTCCATCCAGAGCTAGATTTTGCTGAAAACCAAACAATTCATAAAGAGTTTTTAGCTATGTGCACGTCTAACAGATAAGTGAAAGACAATAGAACAAAAAGTAACTCCATAAATCAAAGCAAGGCTCGAGTTTGAGTATTTTCTCAAATTCGAGCCTCTATATTTATGTATGAAGTTAAACGTTTTAGATTTTAACTATCTTATGGTTGTGTTTTTAAATTAGAGTTTTATTACAATCCAGTTTATTTTTCTGCCAGCTTCATAATCCTATCGTAGGCTGCTAAGCCACAGCCAATACCGTGGTCGTGTAAAGCCATCAGCTTGTCTGGTTTAATATCCAGCTTATCAATTTCTAAAGGAATTTGTGGGCGTATGATAACTGCCTTGCCTTCCTGTTCAAGGCGTTCTGCTTCCTCTAGCTGTTTGTTATAAAGTGCAGGACGCTGCTCCATAATTTCCCACAGCTTAGGATAATCCTTATACCAGGTTTTTAGTAGTATTTGAGGAATATGGTTCTTTTTATGGTAACCAACATTGCGTGTTAAAACAAAGATGAATTTTTCATAGCCTTCCTGTTGTGCTTTTTTATAGGGGATTGGTGAAACGAGCGCACCGTCTAAAAGCTCACGTCCGTCAAATTTAACGATAGGAGCTAAAAAGGGCATGGAGGATGAAGCACGTACAGGAGTAAAGCTTTTGCCAATAGCTTCTTTACCAAACCATACATCCTGACCTGTGCGACAATCAGTAGTACCAACCTGCAGTGTTCCAGGGTAATTATAGTAGGTTGTAAAATCAAAGGGAAGCAAAGTTTTGGGCAAATCCTCAAAAATAAAATCAAAGCCAAAAATACTGCCATGTTTAATCCAGTTATTAAGGCTGAAATAACGCTTGTCAGTAACATATTTTTCAATAATGGCACGAGTACGCAGTGGTTGATGCGACATGTAGGACAGAATATTGCAGGCACCTGCAGAAACGGCAGTTATGTAAGGAAAGGTGAGCTCTTTAACCATAAAGGCTTCGAAAACACCTGCAGAAAACATACCGCGCATGCCGCCGCCCTCAAGAACAAGGGCAATTTTATCTAAATGCATGAGTTTACCTCCTTAGGGAAAAATACTGCATTATAGCAGTATAAAGCAAATATATATATATATGCTTACTCTATTGGAATGATAAATTTATTACCATAGAGCAGCAGTATAAGCTATAATATATTATAGCAGGATTTTAAAAGCTTGAACTGTATGGCCTATCAAAATTTTCAATCGGTTGTGTAAAAGTATGGTGCAATCAAAAATGCTATCATAGAAAAGCACGGTTCGATAAATTCGAGCTAAAGACAGTTTCTTATGGCTATATTACATAAAATTAAGAAGGCAGATTTATAGCTTTAATGTGTTGTCAGGAATAATATTAAAAATAAATTTATGAGGTGAGAAGATGAAGATTGTAGTAATGGAGCCCTTAGGAGTTGCGCTGGAGAAGATTGATGCTTTGGCTGCCCCGTTGAAAGAGGCTGGTCATGAATTTGTTTACCATACTACTAAGGAAATCGATCAGGAAAAGCTTTTGGCACGTGTTGCTGATGCAGATATCATTATGCTGGCCAATCAGCCTTTGGCCGCTGATATTATTAATGGCTGCTCTAATTTAAAGATGCTTTCCGTGGCTTTTACAGGTGTGGACCATATTGATTTAGCAGCTTGTCGTGCTAAGAATGTACTTGTATGCAATGCAGCAGGCTATTCTACTAATGCTGTAGCAGAGCTGACCTTTGGTTTAGCGATTAGTGTAATACGTAATATTGTTTCCTGTGATGCTCGTTGTCGTAGCGCTGCTACTAAGGATGGCTTAGTAGGCTTTGAGCTTTTTGGTAAAACCTTTGGTGTAGTTGGTACAGGTGCTATTGGTAGCCGTGTAGCTAAAATTGCGAAGGCCTTTGGCTGCAGGGTTCTTGCGTACAGCCGTACTACAAAGCAAGAGCTGAGGGAGCTTGGTGTAGAATTTGTTGGCTTGGATGAATTGTTAGCCCAGTCTGATTTTGTTTCCCTTCATGTTCCGCTGACTGAGGCTACTAAGGGAATGATTGATGCAGACGCTATTGGTAAGATGAAAAAGACAGCGGTGCTTTTGAATACTGCTCGTGGACCTGTGGTTGATAGTGCAGCTTTGGCTGAGGCCTTGAATGCAGATAGATTGGCTGGTGCAGGTATTGATGTATTTGAAAATGAGCCACCCATTGCTGAGGAGCACCCCTTATGCCATGCTAAAAATACCGTGCTCACTCCCCATGTAGCATTTGCTAGTAAGGAAGCTTTGGAAGCACGTGCTGATATTGTTTTTGCTAATTTGTGGAAGTATTTTGCAGGTGAACCTCAAAACGTGGTGAAGTAAAAGCTGATATAGAAAATCAGCCTAAGCTGGTTTAGCAATAAATAGTAGCGCCGTATCATTGAAGCAATAGAAAAAGCACTATACCATAGAATTTTAACCTGATGGTGATTTGTTGTTAAAACCATAAGAATAAAGTACTATGCATAGTGCTCTAACGATTGTGGACGTAGTTTAATTTTAACTTGCTTGTACACAAAAAAGGAGATGTCTGACTAGCATAAGGCTAGCAGTGCATCTCCTTAATTTTTTAGCGGTATTTGTTTTTATGTTTTTTCTTTTCGTGGTTAGCACGATATTCAGCCTGAGTTTGGTAAACCTGGTAGATGTACAGTGCACACATGGGCAGAGCTACAAAGAAGAAGCCCAACCATTTGTTATCGAAGAAATAGCTGCCTGCCATGCCGGCAATTAAGCTGACAATAACAACTACAAACATATTAACCTTGTATTTCATCAGTAAATTTTTCAATGTTTTCAGCCTCCAAAAATTATACTGATATTATTTTACCATATTTTCACGTTTTGCGTAAATTAATTAGTAAAATAAGCTTCAGAGAGTCTTATTTTAACAGTGCTTCTGGATCTACAGCAATATTTTCCTTAGGCAGCTTGTTTTTGTCGAAAATTGGTAAAAGCTCCTGGGTGGTAATGGGCTCAGGCTTATCAATCTGACCTGCCCAATAGGCCAATTGACCAATAATTGGTTCTGGTGAGCCATAGTGTTGACGTAGCTTGGAAATTTCTAAATCACCATCACGCTTGGCAAGACGTCTGCCGTCCATAGCCGTTAGTAGTGGGATATGAAAAAAATCTGGCGCCTTAAAGCCTAAAAGCTCATAAAGATAAAGCTGCATTGGTGTAGAGTCTAGTAAATCGCAGCCACGTACCACCTCTGTAACACCCATCAGTGCATCATCAACAACTACAGCCAGCTGATAGGCAAAAACACCATCGCTGCGGCGAACTATAAAATCACCACTTTCCAGAGCCAGGTTATGGTGCTGTGGACCATAGTGTCCATCTGTATAGATAATAGGAGCATCTTGTGTTAGTAGCCTGTAGGCTGGAGCACGGTGCTGCGCCTTGGATATACGCTTTTCAGCAGTAAGCTTGCGACAGGTTCCTGGATAAATGATGCGTCCGTCACTAAGATGTGGTGCTTCGGCGGCGTGTAGCTCGCTACGGCTACAAAAGCATGGATAAACTAGGCTCCGTTTTTGAAGCTTATGAAAGTATTCCTCATAAATAGAGCTGCGTTGACTTTGAAAATAATCTTCGCTATGTTCATCTATGTAGGCTCCTTCATCCCAGGTTAAGCCCAACCATTCTAGGTCATAGCGGAGCTGCTCTGCATTTTTTCTAGGACAGCGTGTTGTATCTAAATCCTCTATACGCAGGAGAATGCTGCCACCGCGCCTTTTGGCATGCAGCCATGCCAAAAGGTTGCAGAAGATGTTGCCAAGGTGAAGAAAGCCACTAGGAGTGGGAGCGAAGCGACCACGAATTGTTTGCTTCATTGTAAGTAAGCACATCCTTTTTTATTTCAGCTTGTTTTTTACATCGCGCCAAGCATCTACAACAGTTGTTTCTGCTTGGTCAGCCTTTTGGGTAACTTTGTCAAAAGCTTCTTGAGAGTCAATATTAAAGCGTCTGCTTTCGTCGCCTAATGGTGTGTCCTTGCAGTCTAGGCTTTCAAATTCCTTTGCATGCTTCATGCCTTCACTACGAGCTTCTTCAAAGATTTCCTTAAAGGCAGCGATGTCCTCAGGGCGACCGGCTTTAAGCCAGGCATTGGCAACCTTACCTACAGCGTAGGTTACAGAAATACCTACAGGAATCTGCAGGGGAGCAAAGGGGATAAGGGTAACAAGGGTCTGACCTACGAAGGTACCACCTAATGAGCCTAAAAGGCCTAATACAGCACCTTCCTCCAGTTTAATACCACGGAGCTCTGCCAGACGGGTAATCATATAAACCTCATTAGCCATAAGTGCCATAGTGCCAACTAAGGGAGCAACAACAATAACGCCGGCACGTGCGGCAGCCCATCTGCAGATTTTTTCTGCTTCCCATTCAATATCCTCAGAGTATTTAAAGCCATCAGTAATTCTTTCTTCCGTCATTTTGCACCTCACAAATTTTTTATCAGATTAGTTGTGGTTAAAAAGCAAGAAATAGTTTGTTTAGATATTCGACTTTTTGACCTTAAATCCTGCTAGTACATAATTATTTTTCATTTTAAAGGGAATAGTTGGGTTTATGGTCACAATAAATAGGAGAAGTGATAAGCTTAGCTTATATTAATAATCAGGGACGCAGATAATTTTTAAATTGCTTTTTATAAATAATTATTTGTGCTAATTATAGGTGATACGTTGCTCTAGCAACGGGATTAAAAATGTCCACATAGGACATAAAATGTCAAATGTAGTTTTGTGGTGGAATGTGTATTGAGTTATGTCACAATGAACAGAAAATGCAAAAACTTAGCAAAGATTATGTAAAGTGTAAGCAGGATAATGAGGTTTGTTAGAGAATTACTAAAATAAGGTTTATGGTGTCTACAACCAAGCTGACGTTTATTTTTAGAAAAAGGAGTGTATGTCAAATGAAAAAATCTAAATGGGCTCTTGGTGCAGCAGCTTTATTGGCTTTATCCGTTGCAGTAGCTGGCTGCGGTGGCGACAAAAAGGCTGACGACAAAAAAGCTGGTGGTGTAAATGGTGAACTGATGGTTTATACCTCCATCTATCCTGACATTATTGACAATATGTGCAAACCTAATGTAGGTAAAGCCTTCCCGGATATGAAGGTTTCCTGGTTCCAGGGTGGCACTGAAAAGGTTATTACTAAAATTACTGGCGAAATCAAAGCCAAGAAGATTGCTGCTGACGTTCTGATGGTAGCAGATCCTTCCTATTATCTGAAGCTTGATGACCAGAAATTACTGCTTCCCTATGTTTCTAAAGAAGCTAACAATGTAATCAGTGATAAAGATAAAGATGGTGCTTGGCATGCTGTTCGCGTAAGTAATATGATTATTGCATATAACGGTAACAAGCTTTCTGCTGAAGAGGCTCCAAAAAACTGGACCGACCTGACTGATCCGAAATGGAAGGGCAAAATTGCTATGCCTAACCCCATGCTGTCCGGTACTGCTTATGTTGCAGTTGGAGCTTTGGCCGACAAATATGGTTGGGAATACTTCGATAAGCTGCATGAAAACGGCATCCGCGTTGAAGAAGGCAACTCTGCTATTCAAAACAAACTGCTGACTGGCGAATATGCTGCAGCTATGATTCTGGAAGAAAACATTCTGAAGCTGGCTAACACTAAGAAAGAGCCTCTGAAGGTTTCTTATCCGACTGACGGTGTAATCTTTGTTCCGTCTCCGATTGCTATCTTCAACACCACTAAAAATCCTGAAGGCGCTAAAGCTTTGGTTGACTGGTGGCTGTCTAAAGAAGGTCAACAAGCAGTTGTTAAAGGCTGGATGCACTCCGTTCGTGGCGACGTTGAAGCTCCTACCGGTTCTGTAGAAACTAAGAAACTGGTTGAAAACAGAATTAAGGTTGACTGGAGAAAACTGGCTGACAACAATGCTCAAATTAAAGAAGAGTTCCGTAAGAGAGTTATGGATAAATAATTCTTTTATAGCATAGGTGCTTCTACAGCAAAACAGGGACGTTTCGGCGTACCCTGTTTTGCTACTCTATATGGAAGTTTCTCATTTTCTTGTTTTCGCTAAAACTTGAGTTCTTCTGCAAAGGTATATGTGTAATTTTATTACTACATATAGTAATTTTTCGTACTTATTTATTGGGGAAAGGAGAAGTATTACTTTCATGTTATCACGCATTAATAGTAAAACAATAGTTATCTCTCTTTCCGTATTGCTGCTGCTCTATTTTGTAATCTTTCCCATGGGCGTGCTGCTTTACGACAGCATTATGTTAGATGGTGCTATTAACTTTGAAAACTACCGCAATGTTTACAGCCAAAACGTAAACTGGAGAGCGTTGACTAATACAGTTGAGCTGTCATTGATGGTTATGATTGCCAGTGTTCTTATTACATTTCCGCTGGCGTGGCTAGTTGGACGTACTGATATGCCTGGTAAAAAGGGCTTTCGTACCCTTTTGGTTTCCAGCTATATGATTCCACCCTATGTAGGTGCAATTGCTTGGGTACAGCTGCTTAATCCTAGTGTTGGCTACATGAACAATATCTTTAAGTGGATGTTTGGTCTGGAGACTGCTCCCTTTGATATTTATACCTTTTGGGGCTTGGCTTGGGTGCTGACGCTGTTTTATTCTCCCTTTGCCTTCATCACTATTTCCCGTGCTATGGAGAAGATGGACCCCACCTTGGAGGAAGCTGCACGCGTTTCCGGCGCTTCTCCTCTGCGTACCGTTTTGGACGTAACCCTGCCGCTGATGGCGCCTTCTATTTTAGCAGGTGGACTTTTAGTATTTATCGCAGCTGGCTCCTGCTTTGGCATTCCATCCATTGTTGGTATGCCCGGTAATATTGAGGTTATGACAACCCGTATCGTAACCTATATTTACATGGGTGATGAGGCTGGCGTGCGTGATGCTACTGCCTTAGCCGCATCCCTGATGTTCTTGGCAAACTTTTTGCTGATGGGTATGACCTGGATGATGGGCCGTAAGGATTATACTACTATTTCTGGCAAGTCCACCCGTCCTAACATTGTTGAGCTTGGCAAATGGAAATGGCCTGCATTTTGTGCAGTTGGTCTTTATGGTGCTATTTCTGTTATTATTCCCTTGGGCTCCATAGTTCTGACATCTTTCTTAAAGTCCATGTCCCGTCCTGTGGAATGGTCCAATATTGGCATTGATCCATGGATTCCTGTAATTACTAGCTCACAGTATATGGAAAGTGTATGGAACTCTGTAATTTACGGCGTAATTGCCGCTACTATTGGTACTGCTTTGGCTGTGTTTGTTGCTTATTTGGCAGTTAAGACAAATATTAAAGGACGTACTATTCCTGATTTGCTGACTGTAATTGGCGGCTCCACTCCGTCCATCGTTATTGCGCTGGCTCTGATTATTACCTTCAGTGGCAACTTTGGCCTGAATCTGTATTCCACCATGTGGATTATTGTTGTCAGCTATCTGGTAAAATATCTGACTATGTCTGTGCGTACTATTGCTGCAGCTTTAAGTCAGGTGCACGTTTCTTTGGAGGAGGCTGCTTTAAACTCTGGTGCAAACTGGCTACGTGTCTGCAAGGATATTATTATTCCTCTGATTGCGCCCTCTGTTATTGCCGGCTGGTTCTTGATTTTTATGCCATCCTTCTATGAATTGACCATGTCCCTGCTTTTGTACGGTAGCGATACTAAAACCATTGGTGTACTGCTGTATGAGCTGCAAACCTATGCTGATACTCAGAATGCTTCTGTGCTTTCTGTAATCATTCTGTTAATCGTGTTGGTTGGCAACCTGATTCTGAACAAGGTTTCTAAGGGTAATGTTGGTATTTAACAAGGAGTGAAATAAATGTCTGAGGTAAGAATTGAGCATGTATATAAACGTTTTGGCAAGGTAACTGCCGTACATGATTTTAATTTAGTTGTTAAGGATGGAGAATTTGTTTCTATCTTAGGTCCCTCCGGTTGTGGCAAAACTACAACTCTGCGTATGATTGCAGGCTTTGAGCGCGCCACTGAGGGTGAAATTTATATTGGCGATTCCTGTGTAAGCTCCTCTGAAAAGGGCAGCTTTGCTCCTCCGGAAAAACGCGATATTGGTATGGTATTCCAATCCTATGCAGTATGGCCTCATATGACTGTTGCAGAAAATGTTGGTTATCCCTTAAAGATTAAAAAGGTTGATAAGGCAGAGCGAGATAGACGCGTGCAGGAAATGCTGGAGCTGGTTCACCTTGGTGAATATAGCCAGCGTTATCCTAACCAGCTGTCCGGTGGTCAACAGCAGCGTGTAGCCTTGGCGCGTGCCCTTGTTGCTCAGCCTGGACTGCTGCTTTTGGACGAGCCTTTGTCCAATTTGGATGCTAAGCTTCGTGAAAGCATGCGTTTTGAAATTTTGGAAATTCAAAAGAAGACTGGTATCACCGTTGTTTATGTAACTCATGACCAAAGTGAGGCTATGGCTATGAGTGACCGTGTAGTTGTAATGAGCATGGGTTATGTTCAGCAAATTGGTGCTCCCCATGAAATATATACCCAGCCTGCTAATAAGATGGTTGCAGACTTCATTGGCCTGGTTAACTTTATGGATGGCGAGGCTAAGGGTGACCGCGTATTCCTAAAGGGCAGCAATGTTTCCTTCCCCAATACTGCTAATGTGAAGGGCGAGGCAACTATTGCAGTACGTCCCGAAACCATTACCATGTCCACTATTGGCGGCTCTCTTGAGGGTAAGGTTATGCATCGCTTCTACTTAGGTGATGCAGTAGACTATCGTGTTAAGGTAGGTGACCATGATGTACGTGTAATCATCAAGGGTGCTGATATTAATGCAATTCCTGACGGCTCCAAGGTATATCTTGATTTTGACCGTGTAATGGTATTTGACAGAAACTAATATAGCTTCATAGACGCTGTGTGCTTAAAGCATGCGGCGTCTTTTTGTGTTATAATGAGGTTGTGAATAATACTAATAGCTTTGTGCCATTGATGAATTTATAGCTCCAAAATAGATTAGAGCAGGACTGTTTAATGATTAACACATAAGGTGTTTAGTAAAAAAGGGTATATCTATTTTTTAGATGCAAAAAACTATCTGTGCTACTAACTAATAACAAAGTATTTTCAAGAGTAATGCTTTAGGTCAAGAAATAGGTTTTTGTTTTTGCTTTGGTGTCACGTGTTTCTTATATGTTGACTACCGCATGGTGATAATGATGAAGAAATGTTTAAAATATCTTATATTTATGTTTATACTGATAGCTGCTTTAGTGGCAGGATGCGGCAAGAATACAGATGAAAAGCCTAAAGAGCTTTATTTGTGCAGCTCTTTAGGAAAGGTTATGACTGAGGATTTAGTAAATGATTATACTGCAGCCACTAAGACCAAGGTGCACATTACCTATCTTCCTGCAGGCAATATGCAGGAGCGCCTTGATTATCTGCGCCAGCATAAATTTGATTGCTGGCTGGGTGGTACTGTTGAAGAATATTATATGGCTAATAAACAAAGTGTTTTACAGCCATATATTACTAAGGAAGCCTATAAAGTTCCTGCAGAGCTGAGAAGTCGTCGTGGGGAATGGACAAGTCTATATCTTAGCTATATTGCGCTTTTAAGCAATAAAAACAATTTGCGTAATTATGGTCTTTATGCTCCTGAGTCATGGCACGAGCTGTTGGCTCCACAGCTGCAGGATGAAATTGCTATTCCTAATTTAGCTTTAGGTGGTGCTAGCTATGGTATGGTTACTAGCATATGGCAGCTTCAGGGCAAGGAAAAAGCACTGGCGTTTGCAGCACAGCTAAATAAGCAGCGTCCCTTTTATGCGGCGGTTCCAGGTGAGGCCATTGATATGGTCTATATTGGTAAAAAGACTGTAGCAGTTGTGCCCATGGCTTATGCCTTGATGATGGAGGGGCGCCATAGCCATCTTTTTGCAACAGTTCCGAAGGATGCTAACCGTACTATGATTACAGGTGCTGCAATTATGAAAAATGCTAGAAACGAAGAGCAGGCACAAATGTTTTTAGATTATCTTATGAGCGACGAAAGCATAAATGAGCTGAATAGAAAGGGTTATCCATATATATGGCATGTTAAATATTATCCATATAATGATGGACGCAGAGAGCTTATTGGTAATGTAAAGGTGCCAGTGGATGACTTGAATTGGACTGCAGCATATAAGAGCGAGATTATCAAGCAATGGTTGAACGCTTAAGAAAATATCTGATTTTTCTAAAAGCTTTAAAAATAAAAATTTTAGTTGAAGCTAGTTGATAGTTGTGGTAACATTATATCGTTAAGGTACATTTTACCTTTAAATTAAGAGAAAATCCATTTGTAAAATGAAAGGGTGTTATTCATGGAGAAGTTATACGAAGGCAAGACTAAAAACGTTTTCCAACTGGACAATGGCAATGTACTGCTTCAATTTAAAGATGATTGCACTGGTAAAGATGGTGTGTTCGATCCGGGCGAAAACAGCGTAGGTCTGACTATTGCTGGTATTGGCCGTGCAAACTTGGAAACCTCCATTCATTTCTTCGAAATTCTGCAACAAGCTGGCATCAAAACCCACTATGTTTCTGCAAACATCGAAGAAGCTACCATGGAAGTTCTTCCTGCTAAAGTATTTGGCAAAGGCTTGGAAGTTATCTGCCGTCTGAAAGCTACCGGCAGCTTTATTCGTCGTTATGGCGACTACATTGCTGATGGCACTGAACTGCCTGGCGGTTATGTAGAGTGCACCCTGAAAAACGATGAAAAGGGCGATCCGCTGATCACCTGCGAAGGTCTGGAAGCACTGGGCATCATGAGCCGTGAAATGTTTGAAAGCATGAAAGCTCAAACTCTGAACATCACTAAAATGGTTGCTGAAGATCTGGCTAAAAAAGGTCTGGACCTGTACGACATCAAATTTGAGTTTGGCTACAACAACGACGAAGTTATCCTGATTGACGAAATCGCTAGCGGTAACATGCGTGTTTTCAAGGATGGCAAATACGTTGATCCTATGGATCTGACCAAAATCATTCTCGGTAAATAATAATCTTATAGGCTAAATTTTAAGGCTCCTGAAGCGAAGGCTTTGGGAGCCTTTTTCTATGGGTGGACAAGGCAAGCTTGTATAATAAAAATGCTCAGTAGCTATCATTTCTACTGAGCATTAATCATTATGGATTAGAAAGTTTGAATTTTACAGTTGCTTCAGAATAGTAATCTTATTATTCCTTAAATAAGCCAATTCTTTGTCCGATAGCTAAAATTCTGCGACCAATTAAAGGAAGATTGTTAAGGTCCTCGCGAGTAAGACCGCCGCAGGCCATAAGAGCAATGGCATAGGTGGGAACGGAGGCCATCATGGCAAAGAGGATGGACCAGGAGCCCATGTTGCCTGTCACTAAAAGCACGCCATAGATGGCAGCCCCCATAATACTAGAGGCAACCAAGGGGCGTAGCAGGCTGCCGATGGAGAATTTAAAACCAGTGTATTTATAGATAAAGAACATATTAATGATGGCTGCCGCAGCAAAGTCTGCCACTGTTGCTAGTGATGCACCCTTAATGCCTAAGGCAGGTTGTGCTGTTAAAATCCAGCTGAGTACAACCTTGACGGCACAGGCAAAGAGCATATTGATTACCGGAATAGCGGTTTTACCAAGGCCCTGCAAAATACCGGTGCTTATTTGGTGCATACCTAAAAAGAGAATACCAACACTCATGGTTTGAATGGCTCCTGCTGCACCGGGAGCGTTGTAGATGAGTGCAGCAACCTTTTCCGCCAAGAAGAACAGACCCATGAAGCAGGGAAAGGTAATAATCATAGCAACGCGAAAGGCGATACGGATTTTTTCTTTGATGGCTTTAAAGTCGTTTAATGCTCTGGATTCAGAGATGGAGGGTACAAGGCTGATAGTCATGGAGGCAGTAAAGATAGCTGCCAGATTGACTAGTGGTACGGCCATGCCTGTCAAATAGCCAAACAGCTCTGTAGCATGTCGTACATCAAAGCCTGCCGCTTCCAGACGCTGAGGAACGATTAAAAGGTCCAGATTAGCACCAATAGGCAGCATGAGGCTGGATAAGGATACAGGCAATGCTAAGGTTAGCAAACGCTTGATGATGTGCATTGCAGATTCTACAGGTGCATTTTCGTTCTGTGAATCTATTTCCTGATGGAGCTTGGTTTTTAGACGACGATAGAACCACATCAGCACCAAAAGGGCACAAAAGGCACCGACGCCTGCGCCCATGCTGGCGCCGCCAGCTGCATAGGCTAAGCCATAGGGCAGGAACAAATCAGCAAAGACCAGCATGGTAATAACGCGAGTCAGCTGCTCTATAATTTCAGAAACAGCGGTAGGCGTCATAATCTGCCAGCCTTGAAGGTAACCACGGAAGCTTGCCAGAAAGGTTACAAAGAAAACAGCAGGTGCCAAGGCAATGATGGAGTAGTAGGCACGGCTGTCGCGAATAAAGTGGTTATCAATCAGCCAGCCTGCACCAAAGAAGAGGGCAGAGGAAAAGATTAAGCCACTAATTAGTAGAAGCCGTAAGGAGACATTAAAGACCCTTTTGGCGCCACGATAATCCTTATTGGCTAGCTTTTCGGATGTGATAATAGAAATAGCAACAGGAATGCCTGCAGAGGAAACCGTTATTGCCATTAAATAGATGGGAAAACCCATTTGGTATAGACCAATACCCTCGCCGCCTAAAACGCGGGATAGGATAATCCAGTTAAGTGAACCAATAACCTTCACTACGATGCTGGAGATGGTCAGAATCAGTGTTCCTTTAAGGAATGTACTATTTGCTTTAGAAGAATTTTCGCTCATATAATCCGCCTTAAAATAGTTATAATCATACATTCTAATTATGGACTTTTTTACAATATTTTACAAGCTTTTTAACAGATTTGTCAAAAAGAGAGCTTTAAAAGGCCTTGTATATTCTAACCCATATGCTACAATTAATATGTAAGTCAAATAAGTGTGACGTATGCAATATTTTATGAGTGGAGTGATTCTTTATGAAAAAAATCTTAACTGCGTGCACTGCAGGTGCACTTCTCGCTATGGCACTGGGTACAACTGCCTTTGCTTCTCCTTTGAAGAACTATGATGCTGGCAAAATTGCTATTGATGCTGGTTTGAACATTCCGACCAGCATTGAAACTGACGTAGTTGGTTTGGATGAGTCTAACAGCGCTTATGTTGGCGGTACCTTAGGCTTAGGCAACAATATGGCTTTAAACTATAAATGGAATCAATATGATTTTGAACATGGCAACACTGATACTCATCAGCTGAACCTGATGTACAAGATTCTTCCTGGCGTTTCTGCTTTTGCAGGTTATGTAAACGCTGACAGCGAATTTTTGGGACATGGCCGTTCTCAAGACTCTGCACAATTCGGTCTGCAAGCTAGCTATGATATTCCGGCATTTTGCACTGTATGGGGCAATGTAGCCGTTGGTACTAACAATTCCGGTTACGAAATTGGCCTGAGCAAACCGTTGGTTAACAATGTAGAGCTGAATGTTTCCTACTATGACCAAAAATTTGATGACGCTATGGGTGACAACAACGACCTGAAAACTAAAGGCGTTAACATGGGTGTTACCGTTAAATTCTAAAATATTTTAAAATAAAATCATTCGTAACGGATAATTATTATTGACAACTCATCTAAATCATGTTATCATAAGCATGTCGAAAACGACAAGATATTAAAGATATGCTAACGATATAAAAACAAAAATTTGGAGGGAAACAATTATGAAAAAATTTGTATGTCAAGTATGTGGTTATGTTTATGAAGGCGAAGCTGCTCCGGCACAATGCCCTCAATGTAAAGCTCCTGCTTCTAAATTCACCGAAATGAAAGGCGAAATGACCTGGGCTGCTGAACACGTTGTAGGTGTAGCTTCTGACGTTCCTGAAGATATTAAAGAAGATCTGCGTGCAAACTTCAACGGCGAATGCTCCGAAGTTGGTATGTACCTGGCTATGAGCCGCGTTGCTTTCCGTGAAGGCTATCCTGAAATCGGCCTGTACTGGGAAAAAGCTGCTCTGGAAGAAGCTGAGCATGCTTCCAAATTCGCTGAACTGCTGGGCGAAGTTGTAACCGCTTCCACCAAAAAGAACCTGGAAATGCGTGTAGAAGCTGAAAACGGCGCAACCGCTGGTAAAACCGATCTGGCTAAACGTGCTAAAGAACTGGGTCTGGACGCTATCCATGACACCGTTCATGAAATGGCTCGCGACGAAGCTCGTCACGGCAAAGCATTCCAAGGCCTGCTGGATCGTTACTTCAAATAATTCAATAGACCTTACAAGAGGCTGCCTTTTAGGTGGCCTCTTTTCTATTGCTTTATTTACTAATAGTAGGTGTGCGAGATGGTCTAAATATAGCATCTAGTTTATAATGGTTCATTGTAAAATGAAATTGCACACCTTGAAAACAGAATAAAAGTAGTCCATTGTGACCTCTTTGTGTTAAGATTAAGCTGCGAAACAAAAACCAACATGGAGGTAATCACAATGGACTACACTCAAGATACCATAAAACACGTAAAAGGTAAACATTTTTCTTACGGTGACCGTAGAGAATTACAGGGTATGTTATCTAATAAATCTGTACATTATTCTCTTCGTCAGCTGGCTAGACATTTTAACTGCGCTCCCAATACCATCCGTAATGAATTGAACGTGGTGCTCATCATAATACCGGTAGATATGGAGCTAGACGTGCACAAAATGCATATGAACAAAGTCATGCTAACAGTATCAAGAAATCCAGAAGGTTTCTGTCCAGTAAGTTTGTTTCCTGGGTTGTTGAGATGGTTCTTGAAAAAGGTTGGTCTTTAGATGCCTGTCATGGATTTGCCAAAGAAAACAGATTGTTTTCAGCCTATGAGATGGTGTGTGTCAAAACACTGTACAACTATGTTGACTCTATGCTTCTTGCAGTGCGTAATATCGACCTTCCGCTAAAAGTCCGTAGACGCAAACGTCGTCGTAACGTTAAGGAAAACCTAAAGCATCTTGGCCGTAGCATAGATGAAAGGCCGGATGAAATAGCGAGCCGCAACGAGTTTGGTCACTGGGAAATAGATACCGTCATAGGTAGTAAAAGCAAGAGTGACAACGTGGTGCTGACTCTTGTAGAACGCCTTACACGCAAGTACATAGCTATTAAGATTGACGGAAAAACTGCATCTGCAATTAGTGCAGCAATGCAATCTTTGCAGAAGTATTATGGCGATAAGTTCAGCCAGATATTCAAAACAATAACCAGCGACAACGGCAGTGAATTTGCTGAACTCGCAGAGCTTGAAAATAACACAACTACAAAAGTATACTTTGCTCATCCCTACAGTTCTTG
>Oklahoma_p2__coassemble_1376_pt1 | contig 14928 bp, 5 predicted proteins | sample Oklahoma_p2__metabat2_high_PE_022 | metagenome-assembled genome bin Oklahoma_p2
AGGAACTTAATGATATTCGCATTAAGTTTGCAGGTAAGATTGATGTAATTTCAACGCTGTATCGCAACTGTGAAGGAGAGTGCCGTCATCATTATCCTCTTACAAAGGGATGAAGGTGCAATGACCCCAAGCCAGGGTACTGACTAATTTATTGTTTATACTAATGGTGTGCGAATACATACTCTTGGTTGCTTTAGGATGATGCGTATTGTGCTTTGTATGGTTGAGGTATATCCTGGGGGATTGGTTTATGTATTTCGTAGCTGGTTATGTAGATAACACAAATTGGGCTACTGCAAAAGTGTAAGGCTTAATTTGTGTTTTTATTTTTGTGGGATGTTTTTACAGTAACACGGTACAGAGTACCAAAAAATTATTTTTAAGGAGTGTTTGAACATGGCAAAAGCAAAAGAAACCGTAAAAAAAGTAGAAGAGGTTGTTGAAGAAGTTAAGAACGAGGCAACTGTTGAAGCTGAAGAAGTAGTAGAGGTTAAAGAAGAAGTAAAAACTGTAGCTGCCCAAAAAGCTGAGGCTGTTATTGACTATATCAAGGCTCAAAACATTAACGGCATCCGTTATATTGAGGTAGACGAAAACAACAAAATTTTTGAAAGCCGCTTTATGATTGAAGGTCAAGCGCTTCCTTTGTTTGTGGTTGTTAACAGCACTGTTTATAGCTATATTCATGTACATCTGGTAACCATTACCCCTGAAAAAGCAGCAAAATGCAATACCTATCTGAACGAGCTGAACGATAAATTCCCCATGCTGAAATATTTCATCAACAACGTTGGCAACGTAGTGTTGACTTGCAGTGTTCCTGCAGCTGATGACAAATTTGATGCTGGCTTGATGTTTGCCCTGGTTGACCAAGTAAAAGGTCTGTTGGAAGCAAACTATAGCGAACTGATGAAAAAAATCTGGGAAGACTAATAGTAAATTATTTAGGAGCAGGTAAGTATGAAGAAAAGTAATTGGCTTAAATGCGCTGTATTAAGCAGCGTAGCAGCTCTTAGCTTTACAGGCAATGCAATGGCAGCAGAAATAGAACCGGAAATGCAAGAATTTGTACTGGATGCAATGGTAGTAACTGCAAGTCGTATTCCTACATCCATTACAGAAGCAAAGGCTGACGTTAGCGTAATCACTCGTAAAGAAATTGAAGAACAACACATTGAAGACGTAGAAGAAGCACTGCGCAAGGTCCCTGGCGTGCAATTTTTAAATTATGGTACTAATAACATGAATGCTAATATGAGTGGCATTCGTATTAATGGTAGTAAGGACATTGTCATTTTGGTTGATGGTGTGCGTATAACTGATTTCCAAGGTGCAGGAAATAGCGGTTATGCTTATGCTGCTTTAATGAACAATATGGATAATATTGAGAGTATTGAAGTACTTCGTGGCGCTGCTGGTACTGTTTATGGTAGCAATGCTAAGGGTGGTGTTATCAATATTATCACCCGTAAGGCAAATGAAACAAAATCTACCATTGACATTTCTAAAGGTAATTTTAGTAGAGAAGCCTATAAATTTAATACTATGGGTCGCAATAAAGGCTTAAGTTATAATGCTTACTACAATAAGTCCTTAACTGGAGATATTAAAGATGGTGAAGGTAATGAATGGCCTGGTAGCACTAATTCTAAAAATGCAGGTGTTAAGGTTGGCTATGATTTTAACGATGACCATACTCTAACTGTGAGCTATGATGAAACTAAATCAAATTATAGCGGTGAGGACTTTATTTATAAAAATCATTATATAGGTAGCTATGATACTAAAAATTTAACTTTGAAATATGATGCTACTATAGATGAGCACTGGAATAATTCTCTTACATATCGTAAAAATAATGCTAATGGTAAATATGCTCAGTTTTCCGCTGGTCAAGAGCCGTATTTCAACTTAAATGATGTTGATTATACATTTATTAGTGATCAAGTAACTTTTGTTGATTCTAGGAATACGCTGATTTTTGGCTTTGATTATTCTAAGGCTTATGACAACATCAAGAAAAATGTTAAAGAAAACGGAAAACGATTTAAAGCAAATCGTAGTATGAAAAATTATTCTTATTATTTGCAAAATGATTGGAAAATTTTACCTACTGTAACCTTAACCGGTGGTGTACGTTATGATAAACCGGAATCTGACAGATATGCCGCGAAATTTGATGATCATACTGCGGTCAGCTATAAGTTAAGCTGGGATGTAAGCGATAAAGATATTCTTTATGCTGGTAGAAGTGATTTTTATATTTTGCCTAGTATGACACAGCTATATCAAGATAAGTATGGCAATGCTAAATTAAAGCCTGCTGAAGGCAGAACAACAAGTGTTGGTTATAGTCGTAAATTTGATGATAATAATGTTTTTACCTTAAATTGGTTTAAAACTGAGAGCGATGTTTTAATCGGCTATGACGGAAATCAACAACAAAACTTTGATAATGGTATTGATCGTGGTTGGAATGCTCAATTTATGACTCAAATTGATGAAAATTGGAGTGCTAATATTGGTTGGGCCCATTTGTATCACCATGCAGATGGCGATAACTATTCTTTAGGTTATTACCCTAAAGATATGGCGACTTTTGCAATTAATTATAATGATGCTAAATTCGGTGCTAGCTTTAATGGCTTCTATTTTATGCGTAAGGTAAATGAACTTTACGAAGATGTACAAGGTTGGCCAGCAGATAATTATGGCGTCTATAATTTAAGCTTGAATTATACACCAGAGAAGAATATGACATTCTATGCAAAGATTGAAAATATCTTTGATAAGCTGTGGGCAGAACATACTAATGTTATTCATGGAGGTAATCCTGATAGCTGGTATGCAATGCCTGGCAGAGGTGTTGTGCTTGGTATGCAAGTTAAGTTTTAATGTTTTATGAAATATTGAGTAAAGGAGTGATTTTATGAGTACAGGTTGGTTAAAAGGCTTTAGCAAGCGCAGCTGGCGTAAACAGTTGGCTGTGGCTGTTACTGCAGGAATTTTGGCAGGCGCATATGCACCTGGTGTTATGGCTGTAGACTACACCACAGGTATTACTGGTAGTGTTGCTGCTGACCAAGCAACATTTGGTCAAGATGCAGTTACTCAAAATCCTGATGGAACAATTAGCTATAAGTTTACTGGCAACAATTTTATCAATGTTGAAGGTACGACAGCAGCTCATGGTATTGTGCTTGGCCAAAACAATAAAACTAAAACCATTGATTTAAATGGTGGCACTTTAAAGATTTATGCTCATTCTACCGTTGGACCCACGGTTAATAGTACTGCCGGCGGCATTTCCTTGCAGGATGGCGGTCAAAATTTAACTATTAAGGGTAATTTAGACATTCAGGCTCATTCTAATAGCTGCTTTGCTCATGGCATTGGCGTGACTGTTGCTGGCACTGGCAGTGGTGCAGAAACTCACCTGACCATTGATGGCAATGTAAAAATGCGCAGCGATGATGTAAATAATCCTTGGGGTGTAACTGCTAAGAATATGTATGGCGGTATGGGACCAGGTGGTTCTGCATCTAGTATGGCTCCTAATTACACAGGTGCCCGTTGGGCTCCTCAGGGTATAGTGCTTGGCACTGGTCATGGCAGCACCATTACTGTTAATGGCGATGTGGACATGGCAATTAAGGGTAATGCCATTGTTACCAACAACTATAATAAAGGTGCGAGTCAAGGTACTATTAAGCTTAATGGTAAAAATATTACTATTGAAACTCCCGAATCCACAGAAAACTCCTACTACGCTTTAGCAGGCTTCGGTGGCGATATTTACGTAGGCTCCGGTGCAGATTCCGTTGTCAATGTTAAGGGCAATATTATTGCCATGAGCAATAAATCTGGTTTAGGTGACCCTTACTTTTTCCAAGATAGCAAAATTCAATTGGCATTGATGAATAGTGAGTCCAATTGGACTGGTGTTATTGATAATACTGGTGAGGATCAGGCTGGTGAAGTTAATTTATATGTTCAAAATGGTGCTACTTGGAACCATCAGTCGATGTCAAAGACAGATGGATTACAGGTAGATAATATGCCTGAACCTTCTAATCAGTTATATGGAAACTACGATGGAGTTTCTTATGTTAAACAATTAGCAGGTGGCAAGACAGCAGATGCTGCAGGCTATATATACCAAAAGGACAAAGCTAAAATTGATGTTAAGGAATATGCTGGTCATACTGTTGTACATTATGAACATCAAAACAGTGGTACCAATACTAGCGATTACAAGGGTGGCGATTTTGTAATTCACGGTGCAAGTCAAGGCTCTGGCATTACCTTGTCTACTGACTACAATGGTATTACTGCTTCTGATAAGGATCAGGTTGCACAGGTTTTAAATGCATTGGCTGGCAAGCTGTATTACAAAAACTTTGTTACTGGCGAGCGTAATTTGGAAGGCAAGGTGCAAATTGCTTCCGGTCTTACTGCTTCTGAAGCAAGCAAAATTGTAGGCAACATTGTATTTGATAAACAAACTGGTCAAGGTACCAATGTGGATGGTGGCGACACAGGTTCTAACTCTGGCTTTACCACAGCCATTACAGGTATTGCAGCAAATGATGCTGAATATAATGACCTTGGTGTAATTCAAAATGGCAACTATATATTTGATGGTAATACTGATATTAATATTACTGGTGAAAAACATGCAGCTGCTATTGATTTAGCTAGCAATATACCTGGATTTATCTTTAATGTTAATACCGCTGGTGATTTGAACCTGAATGTTGCTGCTGCTGGTAATGGTGACCGTTTTGGCATTAGAAACGCTAATGGCAAGGATAATCGTATTGAAGCCAATGCACTTAACATTAAAGTAGATAGCAATGGAGCTGCTACAGGCATTAGCTATACTGGACCGGGCTCACATGGTCTTCCTGCAGATAATACTCTTACCAGTGGTGGTCAGAATATTGACGTTAAAATTAACGCAAATGGTAAAACTGGTGCTAAAGGTATTCATCTTGCTAATGGCAATAATTTGATTGTTCAAGGTAGTGTTGATATCAACGCCAATGGCACTGCTACAGATAGCTTTAAAACTGTTGGCATTCATGTAGATGGTGGTCTAGACAAGATTTCTAATACTTTAAGTATTAATGAAAATGTCAATATTAATACCAATGGTACTGGTATTTTAGTTGAAGGTAATAAATCTACCGTTAATTTGCGTAAGGGCGTAACCATTAATACAGCCAAAGCTAATTCTGGAAACAATTATGCTTTGGCTACTAAAGGTGGCAAGATTAATGTTAATGGTGAACGATATAACGAAGGCAATGTAGTTGCAATCAACGGCAATGTTGGCCTTTTAGGCCAAGGTGGCAGCATTAGCATGAATTTGCTCAATAAGGATTCTAAGCTTAATGGTGTTATCTATAAGGCTGAAGGCAGCACTGATGCTATGAATCTTAAGCTGTCCGATGGTGCTGTTTGGACTAACGAGTCCTATGGCAACGAGCCTGCAGGCTTTAAAGGCAGCTATGTTGATGATTTTTATGGCGGCCCCAGAAGAGAAAAAGCTGGCATTATCCTGCAAAAGGACAGCCGTGACCTGACTATTAACAGCTTTGGCGGCGTTGGCTTGATTGTTTATGATCATACTGGTGACGGTACTAAGAGTGAGCACTACACTGCAGGTAATACCATTATCAATCATGCTAAAGATGGCGGTAACGTTATTATGACCACCGATAGCAAAAATATTGATATGCAGGATACTTTGGCCGTTGATAAGGTTCTGAATGCCTTAGCTGGCAAGCTGTATTATAAGGGCTTTGTTGATGGTGAAACAGATCTTCATGGTCAAGTACAAATTGCTTCTGGTTTGACAAGTTCTATTGTAAGCCAACGTATTGAAACCATTAAGTTTAATCCGGCTACTGGTCAAGGCAGTTATGGCAGCAATCAATTAGTTGTTGATTTTAAATCTGGTCTTACAGGTAATACCGACAAAGATAAAATGTACGCAGACGCCGGCGTTCTAAAGGACGGCAAATATATCTTTGAAAAAGCATCGACTATTACTGTAGCTGACGCTCCTGCTATTAACGCAGAAAGCAACATTGATATTTATGCTACTAAAGCACCGCTGAATATGGCTGTGAGCGGTAATAGCAAAAATCCGCTTCAAGGCATTACTGTTAAGGACAAAAACTTTAAATTCAATGGTAAAGAGCTTAACCTCAAAGTAGAGAACATTGGTGGTAGAGCAGAAGGCATTTATGTTGCAGGCAATAATGCTGATAATGCAGCTGTAGCTGAAATCACAGGTAATGTTAAGATTGATACCGGTAATAGTAAGGATGCAGTAGGTATTCATACTTCTGGTAACAGCCAACTGACTATTAACGGCGATCTTACTGTAAATGCTCCTGCAGGTACTGTTGATAACCGCTATGGTTATTATAGCAATGGCGCAATTTATGCAGGTGGCAATAGAGCAATTAAGAAAGGCAGCACCATTACCGTTAACGGCAATGTAAACATTAATAACAATGGTGTATTTGCTAATGGCTTTGGTTCTACTGTAAATATCAATGGTGGCGGCAACATCAGCATTGATAAAAATAACAATAAGACTTCTTTTGCTATCGGTGCACAAAGCGGTACTGTTAATGTTAATATGAACACCAACAAGGATGGTGCTGCTGATAATAAGCTGAATATTAATGGTAATATTGGCTTGAGCGCAGGACTTATTCAACAAGGCGAAACTGCAAAGAATTCAGTAGTTAACATTGGTTTATCTACTAGTGATTCAACACTTCATGGTATCGTAGCAAACAATATAGAGGAAGGAAATGCACAGGGTTTTGTAGGTGAAGCTAATATTTATCTGCAAAATGGTGCGACCTGGACCAACGAAGCTTATGGTAAACTGCCTAACGGCTGGGTTGAAGGCAGTACTGTAAACAAACTTGTTGGTGGCAGTGATGCTGCTCATGCAGGTGTAATTATTCAAAAAGATGCAAACGACATCAACGTTAAAAATTATAGCGGTCACAACATCGTTATTTATGAGCATACTGGTAATGGTACTCAGTCAACTGACTACAAGGCTGGTAACTTTATAGTTGATAAAGCGGCTCAAGGATCAAGCATTACTATGTCTACCGATAATAAAGGTATTAATATGAGGGATAGTAATGAGGTTACTCAAGTACTGAATGCTTTGGCAGGCAAGTTGACCTACAAAGACTTTGTAGCAGGTAAAACTGACCTGGTAGGTAAGGTGCAAATTGCAGGTGGTTTAACTGGCAGTAGTGCTGCTATTCGTGTTAAAGATATTACCTTTGATAAAGAAACTGGTAAGGGTACTTATGTAAAACCTGGTGACGATGAAGTAACTAATTACACAACTCAAATTATTGAGGATAACTATATTGGCATTTCTGAAAAAGAATATTGGAATGGTCAATATGTTCGTGATGATAATAAAAATTATACCTTTGATACTAATGCTGTAATTAGCATTAACGGTAATACTAAGCCTGCAGGTCATCAGCATGGTTATGGTGTTATTCAATGGGCAGGCCATGGTGACGGTGTTATTGATATGACCGGCCATAAGCTGACACTGAATGCTACTAATGTCAACCCGGAAAAGAGAAGACCTGCTAATGGTATTATCGTTGAAAGTGAAAACCTTAACATTAAGAATGTAAACGGTCTTGATATCAATATCAATAATTCTGAAAGAAGCAAAGGTATTTACGTTGTTGGTATGCCGTCTCAAGGTCAATGGGATAACGGTAAGGGCAATGCTCATTTGACTATTGAAAATGATGATGACATGAAGAATGCAGTTAAGATTCGTTTCAATAACTGCACCGATGTTCATTCTGGCATTTATGTATATGGAAACTCTGGCACTGCTAAACTGGATATCTTAGGCAATGTTGATATTGAAGTTGGCAATGGCGGCGATGCTATTCGTGTTGAAAGAGGCGACGCTTACATTGGCGGCGGCAAGATTACAGCTTTTGATGCTGATAGAGATGCTTTGTATGTACGCAGCGGCAACCTGCTTGTTAATGCCGAGCTTGGTGAAGATGGCGTAATTTCTGCTGCAAAAGGCAACCGTGACGTAGTCATCAATGGTGATATTGCAGTTGAGACCGATAAACAAAGCAGCCAAGTATCTGTAGCTCTTAATACTGCAAACTCCGTCTTTAAGGGTGGTATTAAACATGTTGATGCAGGCGGAAAGGCTAATTTGTTACTGGCTAATAAGGCGCTGTGGGAAAATGGCTCTAAGGATAGCAAATTTACAGGCAGTGTAGTTGATCAATTTGTTGGTGGCAGCAATAAAGACAATGCTGGCTACATTAAACAAAATGATACTAACAATTTGGTGTTCAATAGCTATAGCGGTAACGCAGTAATTATGTACGAACACACTGGCAATGGTACTGAAGCTTCTCATTATGCTGGCGGTGACACCATTATTAAGAATGCGAAAGCAAACTCTGGCATTGTTCTGTCAACTCAAAGCAACGGCATCAATATGCAAGATAATGACGAGGTTAGCAAGGTTTTGAACACCTTGGCAGGTAAACTGACCTATGAAGCATTTAAAACTGGTGAAGATAATTTGAATGGTAAAGTTCAAATTGCTGAGGGCTTAACCAGTTCCAGTGCATCCTTGACCACTGGTCGCATTGAGTTTAATAAGGATACTGGTAAGGGCAGCTATGTTAAAGAAACTAAGTTGACTTTCACTGCTCCTATTACTGGTAATGAACTGCCTGGCTCTGCGTATATTACTGAGAATGTATGGAAGGGCAATGGTAACTATGAGTTTGCTAAAGGCTCTGAAATTACTGTTAATGGTACTGCTGATCAAGCTGCGGTTGACATTAAAGAAGGAGTAGAAAATACAACCATTAAGGCTGAAAAGGGCGTATTGAACTTTAATGCTGAAGGCGAATCCTGGGGTTATGTTACTGTAATCAAGGATAATAGAGGCGGTACGTTGAATATTGAAGCTGAAGAAATTAATGTTAGTGCAAATAATACTCAATTAGGCGGCGGTGCTAAGGGCATCTTTATTCAAGGTGCTAGCCGTACTGAAAATAGCGTGCTGAATTTTAAGGGCAACGTTAATGTAAATGTAGGCGTTGCTTCCAATGGCGCTGGTGCATATGGTATTCATGCAGAAGAAAATTCTGTAATTACCATTGACGGCAACCTTACAATGAAGGACAAAAACGGCAGCTGGGGCGTTACTAGCGGCGGCGAAAACTTTGATAAATATGCAGGCTTGTATGTAAGCCAAGCTACAAATACTGGCAAGCCGCAAACTGGTACTATCAATGTAAATGGTAACGTTGATTTGGCAGTTGATGGTATTGCACTGCTGGCTGATGGTCAGGGTGGCAAGATTAACATCAAGGGCGGCAACATTCTGGTTAACAAGAATGCTTCCAAGCTAAACTATGCAGCTGTTGCTAAAAATGGCAGCACCATTAATATGAACATGGCTGCAGAGGGTAATGCTGCTGGTACAGAAGCATTGAAGGTAAGCGGTAATATTGGCTTACTGAAAAAATCCTACGAAACTGCCTATGATACAGCTATTAATATTGGTTTAAGCGGTAAAAACTCTGAGCTGAACGGCGTAATCTTTAATGAGTTCTTACTTGATAAGGATGCTGTTGATCAGGCTAAGGGTCAAGTAAACATGTATCTGTCCAACGATGCTGTTTGGAACAATCAATCCTTTGGTAAGCTTGACAGCAAGTTTAACGGCAGTACTGTAACCAACTTTATAGGTGGCACTGATTCTGACCGTGCAGGCATTATTCTGCAAAATGATAATAATAAGCTGACCTTTGAAAACTATAGCGGTTATGGTGCAGTTATCTATAAACATAACGGCAATGGCACCAATACCAGTGATTACATTGGCGGCGACACCATTATCAAAAATGCAGCAAGTGGTGCGGGCATTATTCTGGCAACAGATAATTCCGGCATTACTCTTAGTGATAAAAATATGGTCAACAGCGTTCTGAACGCTTTGGCAGGCAAGCTGACCTATGAAGGATTTGTTCAAGGTGAAAACAACCTGTATGGTGAAGCACGTATTGCCAGCGGCTTGACTGGTTCTAGTGTATCCTTAAGTCCTAATGATATTAAAGGCGAAATTACCTTTGATAAAGAAACTGGTAAAGGATCCTATGAGGCACCTCCTGTAATTGAGGTTCCTGATCATCAGGTAGAGGTTAACTTTGCAACTGCTATTACCGGTAATGAAGAAAAGGATACTGAATACCTGTATGGCGGCGTAATTAAAACTGATGAAGCAGGCAATAATAAATATGTATTTACCAAGGATTCCAACATCAACATTAAGTCAGAAACAGGTACACCTGGTATTGATGTTAAGAAAGATGTGGTAATTGATGCAACTGGCAGCACTCTGAATTTTGATGTTGCTGGTGATATGGGTATTAAGCAAGAATCCAACAAACAGCTTTCCATTAAGGCTGACCGCTTGAACATTAAAGTGAATAACGATGCTCGTGCTGAAGGTTTGCATGTTGCTAGTGCAAATACAAACGCTACAACTAAAGCTGAAATTAATGGTAATGTAAATATCAACGTAAGCGGTATTGGCTATGCACTGGGTATTTATGCTGCAGGCAATAGCGTTCTTGATATTAACGGCAACGTTACTATGAAGGGCGAAGGCGAAAATAAATGGGGTGTAACTTCCAATGGTGTAAACAGCACTGGCTATTATAGCACTAGCGGTATTTACGCTGGAACAAATCCGTTAATCAATAAGGGCAGTACTATTAATATTAAAGGCGATGTTGACCTGGCTATTGATGGCTCCGGTATTGTAGCTAATGGTGCTGATTCAACTGTTAACGTTGATGGCGGTGGCAACATTGTGGTAAATGACGTAAGCAAAGATGTTCATTATGCACTTATTGCTACTAGCGGCACTGTAAATATGAACGTTAACAAGGGCAAAACTGGTGCAGCTAACCATGATGTCAATATTAAGGGCAATATTGGTGTAACTGACGGTGCAGCACATGATAATGAACCTGCTAAGAAGTCTGAAATTAATCTTGGTCTGAATACAAATCAATCTCAGCTTCATGGTGTAATTGTTCATGACTTTAAACAAGATAATTTGGATAAAGGCTTTACTGGTAAAGTTAACCTGTATATGGGCAACTATGCTGTATGGGTTAACGAGGCATATGGCAAAACCATTGAGGGCTTCAATGGCAGCTTTGTAGATAATTTTGTTGGTGGCAAGGATGAAAGTCATGCTGCTATTATCAAACAATTTGATTCCAACAAGCTGACTTTGGATAATTACTCAGGTCATGCTGTGGTTGTTTATAAGCATGAAGGTGATGGTACCTCTACTGCTCAATATACAGCTGGCGATACTGTAATCAACCATGCGTCTAAAGGCTCTGGCATTTTGCTGACCACAGATAATAAGGATATTGACTACAACAATGCTGAGCAGGTTGATAAAGTGCTCAATGCATTGGCAGGCAAGCTTACTTATACTGATGCAGCTAATAATGAATCTAATCTCAGCGGCAGAGTGCAAATTGCTTCTGGCCTGACTGGTAGTGAAGTAGGCAAATGGGTTGGCGACATTGATTATGGCGAAGGCGGTAAGGGCGGCTTGGCAGCAAATACTACAAGACCTGGTAAACCTTCTGAAAAACCTGATAATGAAGTAACCTGGGGTGACTACGAAAACGAAATCATGCGTGGCGTTCGTAGTGCTATGACCGGCACTATGATGACATGGCGTGACAATGCTGCTGATATGTTTGGCAGAACCTCTGCTCTTAGAAACGGTGAGGAAAAAGGTGCTTGGGTAAGAACAACTGGTGGTAAACACAAATACACTGGTGCTAATACCGAGCTTGGCATCAACTATTGGGGCGTTCAATTTGGTTATGATAGAGCACTGAAAAATGGCTGGAACATTGGTGGCGTTGTAGATTATCGTGACGGCAACACCAGCTTCAACATGGGCGGCGACGGCGACAACAAGGTTTATAGCTTCGGCGTTTATGGCAGCAGAGATTTGGGCGACAACAGCTACATTGATTTGACTGCAAAAGCAGGCCGTGCTGAAAACGACTTTACTGCTTATAATGAAATTGGTACTAAGGTTGAAGGCGAATACAACTCCAGAGGCTATAGCTTCTCTGCTCAATACGGTAAACGCTTTACTAGCGAAAACGGCAGCTACTTTGAGCCTCAACTGCAGCTGACCTATGCACATCTGGATGGTGCTAAGTACACTGCAATCAGCCATTTGGGTACTTTGGACATCAACCAAAGTGCATACAACAGCTTTGTAGGCCGCATTGGTCTGGAAGCAGGCAAAGAAACTGAAAAAGGCTATTACTATGCACGTCTTGGCCTGGCTCATGAATTTGCTGGTGACATTGATGCAACCTACTATGCTAAAGATGGTGGCTTTAAACAAACCAACTTTGATATGGGCGATACCTGGAGTGAATTAACCTTGGGTGCAAACTATCAAATCAGTAAATCTAGTTACTTCTATGCAGATGTTACTAGAGGTCTGAGCGGCGATTATAGACATGAATGGAAGGTTAACGGTGGCTTAAGCTTTACCTTCTAGTTAATATTATAATCAGTAAAATATAATTTTATAAAATTTAAGCTCCAGTGTGTACTATAAAGCACATACTGGAGCTTTTTATATGTAGGAATAGTTATCATAAAGATTTGTGACAAAAAACGAAATTAGTTGTAATTTTTTATTGACGAAATTATACGCGTGTGATAAACTTAATATAGTAAATAATCTCAATAAGATTAATAAATTGAATAAGAAATATATAGTATAGTGATAAAATTCTAAAAGTTATAAAATTGAATTGGACGCTTTAAATAGCATCAGGTAAGATTGATGAAATTTCAACGCTGTTACGCAACTGTGAAAGAGAGCAAGCCATCGTAATCCTCTTACAAAGGGATGGTGAGTGATGACCTTAAGCCAGGGTACTGACTGATTCAATATCTAAAATGTGTGCGTAATTCACGCTTTAGGTTTAAATGGTGATTTACAGTAGCTTCTTATATAGATAACGGAGTTTGCTGAATACAGTTTTGCTGCAAGGGTGTTTTGTGCGCATTTTAACTATGGCACATGATATGAATGCAGATGGCATTCGATCAATGTGCTTTTTTTGTTGGGGTTTGTAGGGGAATAATAAATTAAATTTAAGGAGTGTAAGGAAATGACAAAAATTGAAAAAAATGTTGAGAAACAAGATGTAGTAACTGAAGAGGTTGAACAAGTTGTAGCAGAAGCCGAGGTTGAGAAAGAAACCAAGGCAACAGCTAAAAAAGCAGCTAAAAAGACTGTTAAAGAAGTTGCAAAGGCAGAACCTACTGTTGCACAAAAAAAGGCTGAAGCAGTGATTAACGTTATTAAAGAAGGTAATATTAATGGCATTCGTTATATTGAGGTGGACGAAAACAATAAAATTTTTGAAAGCCGTTTGCTGATTGAAGGTCAGGCACTGCCATTGTTCTTGGTTGTTAACAGTACTGTTTATAGCTACATTCATGTACATCTAGTTACTGTAACTCCTGAAAAAGTTGAAAAATGCAACGAGTATCTTAACCGTCTTAACGAAAGCTTCCCTATGTTGAAGTACTTTATTAACAACGTTGGCAATATTGTACTTACCTGCAGCGTTCCTGCTGCTGATGACAAATTTGATCCGGCGCTGATGTTTGCTTTAGTAGATCAGGTTAAAGGTCATCTGGAAGCAAACTACAAAGAGCTGATGCAGAAAATTTGGGAAGAAAAATAATATTAGCTTGTATTTAATTAAAATATAAATAACCAAAGGAGCATGAAAATGAAAAAGAAACTTTTATCTTTAATGTTAGCAGGTATGATGAGCATTTGTGTGTGTGGTACCGCATTGGCTGCAGACGGCCACAGCACTTTGGGTTTTGTAGATATGCAGGTAATTGTTACCAACTTCCCTGGCATTAAAGACATTGCACAAGCTATTGCTGACAAACAAGCAGCATTGCAAAAAGACTTTAACAACAAAGCTGAAAAGCTGGATGATCAAGGCAAACTGCAGCTGCAAGCTCAATATAACCAACAATTGGCTGATTTTGAAAACAAAAAAATGCAACCGGTTCACAAAAAAATTAACCAAACCATCAATGCTGTAGCTGCTAAAAAAGGCGTAGATAGCGTAGTTAATATCAATGCAATGGTTGCTGGTGGTACTAATTTAACTAACGATGTAGTTAAAGAATTAAACAAATGAGACTATATGAAAGGCATACAACTAGAGAAAATCAAAGCTTTCGAACCAATACTTAAATTGGAGTTGTATGCTTTTATAACAATGCTAAGATATCATAGCAGTTGTTAAAGAATCATGTTGAAGATTCTTTGAGATGATTTGAAAAAGGAGCTGATATTTTTGATTAGCAATTATTTGGCAAAAATGAAAAAACGTGGCTGGAGCAGAAGCTTGACTTTAGCTGTTACAGCTGGATTATTGGCTGCAAGCTATAGCAATGCTTTTGCTGCACAGGTAGCTGAACCTTATGATGGAACTTCTGAAGAGCTGCAAGCATACGCTTATCAAGTGAATTCTGGTAATGAAGGTTTATGGTTTGCCGAGGGAATAAATTTAAAGTCTGTTGGCTATAGCCTTGCATCTAATGGGGTTAAGAATACTGCTAGAGATAGGGAAGTTATAGTTCAAAAAGAAAACAAGCCTTTAACCATAGAAAATCTTACTAAGAATACTATCGTATACTATGATCGTACAGGGTTAGGAACTGAAGGCAGCCATTATGTTGGCGGTGATACAATTATCAAACATGCTGATAAAG
>Oklahoma_p2__coassemble_1439_pt1 | contig 14424 bp, 12 predicted proteins | sample Oklahoma_p2__metabat2_high_PE_022 | metagenome-assembled genome bin Oklahoma_p2
GCGGTATAGTAGACGATATGTTAGATTTCTTTTCGGCAACTCCTGAGCGCGAGGCTATGCTCATGGGTTGTCCGTCCTTGTTGGAGCAGGTTACTCGTACCTTTTTTTATAAGGGTTCTAAATGGGATGAGCGTGCAGAACTGGTTAAAAATCATATATCTATTTTAGAGGATAAATTTAAGCCAGAGCTGCTTAAAGAGCTTTATGCTGAAAATAAGCATTTAAAGCTTTGGGAGGATGTGTATCAGGATGAACCACTGACATTAGATCTTTGGTTTCATGGTGGCCAGCGTAAAGAGGGGTGTTTGTCTTTAGTAATGTTTTATGAAGATATGGCTCTTTACCAAATTATGTTCTGGATTGGCAAGGATAAGAATGGTGAGGAAGCCATCTTTATAGGAGCACTTCAGGGAACTCCCAATGGCAGCGATATTATCAAAGGTTTAACTAAGGCCTTCTTTGGCTATAGAACAAAGAACCTTATTTTCTATGGGCTGCGTAGTTTTGCAAAGGCTTTGGGTATTAAGAAGATTTATGCAGTAGCTAACGAGGGCTACTATGCTATGAGTCATATACGTATCGACAGAAAGCTTAAGACTGATTTTGGTGCCTTTTGGCAGGAGTGCGAGGGTACTCAATGTGAAGATCCTCGTTTCTACGTAATGCCTGTGGCGGAGTACCGCAAATCCATGGAGGAGCTAAAGCCCTCCAAGCGTGCTCAGCACCGTCGTCGCTTTGCCAAGATGGATGAAATGGAGGCGGCTGTAGCGTCTAGTCTGGAAAAATATAAAAAATAGTCTGCATATAAGGGAAGAAGATTGTGGAAAATAAGAAAAGCTTATACTTTTCACTAATTCTTCAAAAATTAAAAAATTAAATATGCTATAATGAAATATATGACTCTGAATGGAGGTTTTATTGATGAAAAAACAGCTAGCAACATTGTTGATGACCTTTATCTTTTGCTGTACTGCAGTGATGCCTGGCTTTGCTGCAGATTTGAATTTACCTGCGGCTGATAAGGTGGCAGCTATGGAAAGAACTCTTTATGGAACCGAGCAAAGTGGCTCTATGATTCAACGTATGGATAGCCTGGAGGACGATGTATATGGTACCGTTACCTCTGATGCTATAATTTCTAGAATTGACAACATGTATGACTATTTACAGGGAACTCCTGATAATGGCGAAGCTTCCTTTGCAACCCGTCTGAATGTTGTGGAATGGCGCATTAATGAAAGCATGTCCGGTGGCCCTGCAAAAACTCGTATTGAGGGTGCAGAAAAGCTTATCTATGGTGAGGTTAAGACTGGTTCCTTGTCTGAACGCGTAGAAGAGTTGTTAAAGCTGGCTTCCTATCAGGATGGTATTGTTCCTGTGCAAGAGGTTGTTCTGCCTAAAGATAATGTGTTTAAAATTGCTTTTACAAATGAAATGAGCACTAAGCAAAGCCGCCAAGGAGATCTTGTTACCTTTAAGGCTGCAGACAACCTGTATGTTGGCGATGTTTTGGTTATTCCTAAGGGGGCAACCGGTGTAGGTAAAATCAAAAAGGTTGTTCAGCCTGGCATTTTTGGTAAGGATGGACGCATTGATATTGAATTTACCAATATTTATGCAGTAGATGGTACTCCTATTAATCTGTTTGTAGGCGAATTGGCTAAGCAACAGGCAGAGAGCATTGCTGGTGCAGCTGGTGCTGCTATTGGCGGCATGATTGTTCTTGGTCCCGTTGGTCTTGTAGGTGGTGCCTTTGTAAAGGGCAATTCTGTTTCTATTCCTGTAGGCTGTGAAACCTTTGTTCAAACCACTGAGGATACTGTTATTCAGGGCGTAGTTTATCAAGGCGAATTATAAAAAAACTTATGAAAAGCTCACTTTTCAGTGAGCTTTTCTTTTTTTTATGATATAATGTTTAGTGGATATTTGTATAATTTTTTCGAGAAATTTAGCAATACAGCCCCACCCAGGCTGAGAGGAAAATATATTAAGGAGAGTTTATATGCAAAAGGTATTTCTTACTGCTGCTTTAGCACTGAGCCTGTGTGCTCCTGTTTATGCAGCTCAGTTTACTAATACTGGTGAAGCCCGTTATGCAAATCCTGCAGCTGATAATGGCTACGTGCCCAATACTGCAGTTAAGGACGAGAAGGAAAGCGTAGCTCAACCTATAGTTTTAACTGGTGACCATGCTCAATATGATAATGTTAGTGGTGATTTTTTTGCTGAGGGTAATGTAGTTGTTACTCAGGGCAATCAGGTTATCCGTACTAATCAGGCACGTGGTAATATGAAAACCGGCGATGTTTGGTTGGAGCAGGGCTGTGAGCTGCAGGAGCCAGGAACTGTTACTAAGACTAAATGGGCCTACTATAATTTTAATTCCAAAACTGGTGAGCTAAAGCAAATTTCCGGTAAGAATGGCAAGGACCATTTTTATGCTCCCCATGGTGTTGTTGAACCGGATAAAATTGTTTTAGATGAGGGCGCAACTACTACCCGTTGTCCCGCAGTGAAAAATCCTGCTTGCTTGGAGATTAAAGCTAAAACAATAGAGGTTTATCCTCATGATAAGATTGTAGCCAAGGACGTGCAGGTATTTGTACGTGGTAAGCATATTTATTCTCGTGCATATTGGGAAACCAATATGAATGACAAATCCAAGGAGCGTATTCTGCCCCATATTGGCTTTAAGGATGACAGCAAGGGTACCTATTTAAATATTTCCTATGAGCGTAATTTAGGTGAAAAAACTAAGGTTTACGCAGATTTGGATTATTATACTAAGGATGGCTTCCGTCCCTTGTATGGCATATCCCATGACGAGCGTAACTTTAAGGTAACCTTTGAAAACGGCTGGTTTGAGGATGATGACGAATGGGTGAAAAAGCAAACTGATATTAGATTGGATTACAAGCCCCATCATTTCAGTGACAAGCTACCCTTGTCCTATAGTGGCTATTATGAGCACGGCCTGTGGAAAAACGACAATACTGGTAGACGCAGCTGGCATACAGAATATGGCGTTTTCCTGAACCATGACCGTATTTATCTGTTTGGCGATAATACTCATCTGGATTTGACAGTTGGCAAGAAATGGACTAAGGAGAGCCTTGATGATTCTGGCTCTAGCACCAATGTTTATTACGCAACCTTAGGTCATAAAATTACCAACAAATGGCGCACCTGGGCTGGTTATTATAGAGAGGATTTCACTACCGTTGTCTTTACCTATGGCCAGCCGGATATGCCTGTTGAGCTGCGTAATGGCTTAGAATATAAATTTGATGATAAAAATGTATTTACTATCATCAATCGTTATAATTTAGATGATCATAGCAACTACGAAACAGATTATCGCTACACCCATAAATTCTGCTGCTGGCAGCTTTCTATTGAGCTGCAGGATGAGCATTACAAGGATGATAAATCCATTAGCATTAAATATGATTTTGTTAACTGGTAATGAGGTAATTTATGAATAAAATTATTAAAGCCCGCTTTGAGGAGCACATTGAGGTGGCTCAGGCGGTAATGGCAAGTGATATTTTAGAGCAGATTGAGCGCATTGCCCTTGTTGTTAAGGAGGCCTTGGCTAAGGGTAATAAGGTGCTTTTTTGTGGTAACGGTGGCAGTGCTGCTGACAGCCAGCATTTGGCTGCCGAGTTTGTAGGACGCTTTCAAAAGGAACGTGCAGGCTTGCCTGCAATTGCACTGACTGTAGATACTTCCATCCTGACTGCTGTAGGCAATGACTATGGCTTTGACAATATTTTTGTTCGTCAGGTAGAGGCATTGGCTAATAAGGGCGACGTTATTGTTGGTATTTCTACTAGCGGCAATAGCCCCAATGTAGTGCAGGCCTTGGAGCTGGCTAAGGCTAAGGGCGTTTATTGTGTTGGTATGACTGCTGCAGGTGGCGGTAAGATGGCTGCTTTATGCCATGAGTGTATTGCTGTGCCTGCCAAAATTACAGCTCGTGCTCAGGAAATGCACATTTTGATTGGCCATATCCTGTGTGAGCTTGTGGATGGTGAATAATATGGCTGATTTAGCTGTTACTAATTTTTTAGCAGATAAAATTCAGAATTTAAAGATTGCCGTTATTGGTGACGTAATGCTGGACCGCTATTTTTATGGCGAGGTAAAGCGCATTTCTCCTGAGGCACCTGTGCCTGTAACTAAGATTAACCGTATTAACTCTGTATTGGGTGGCGCTGCTAACGTAGCTGCCAATCTTGCTCATTTGGAGTGCAAGGTTTATATGGGCGGCGTAACCGGTGATGATGAAAACCGTCAGCTTTTAGAAAAAATGATGGCAGAGGCTGGCATTGATTACAGTGGCCTCGTTAAGAGCAATCATCGTAAAACCATTACTAAGCTGCGTGTTTTAGGTGGTCAGCAGCAAATGCTGCGTCTCGATTTTGAAGAGACAGGAGACCTTTTTCCAGATGAAATTATTTCCTTACGCGCTTGGTTAGAAAAGCTTTTAGATAGTGGCTTGGATGGCATTATTGTGTCCGATTACGCTAAGGGTGTTTGCTCTGATGATTTTTGCCAATGGGTAATTTCCATGGGCAAGGCTTATAATATTCCTGTGCTTATCGATCCTAAGGGAGCAGACTGGACCAAGTACCGTGGCTGTGATTTTATCACTCCCAATTTAAAGGAAATGTGCGAGGCAGCAGGCTGCCAGCGTGATAATGAGGACGATGCAGTTTTGGCTATGGCTATGGCTGCCAAGGATAAATACCAAATTAAAAACGTGGTTGTAACTCGTAGTGAGCGTGGGATGACACTTGTTAATAATGAACAGGTTATTCATAGTCCTGCAGCTGCTATAGAGGTATTTGATGTTTCCGGTGCAGGTGATACCGTAGCGGCAACGCTTTTAGTAGCTGCGGCAGGCAAGCTAGAGCTGGCTGATGCTGTATATATGGCTAATCGTGCTGCAGGTATTGTTGTAGCTAAGGTTGGTACCTATCCTGTACATCGTGAGGAGCTTTTAAAGGACCTGATGACAGAGGAGCGTAAGCAGGGTAAGGGCTATAGAACCTTAAGCTGGGATGAGATTTCTGCCTTGGCTCGTAACTGGAAGGCTTGCGGTGAAAAGGTTGTTTTCACTAATGGCTGCTTTGATATATTGCATGTAGGCCATGTAACCTATCTGGAAAAGGCACGCAATTTAGGTAAGCACCTGATTGTAGGCCTTAATACGGACGCTTCTGTACGCCGCTTGAAGGGCGAAACTCGTCCCTTAGTACACGAGCTGGACAGAGCTAGAGTTTTGGCAGCATTGGCCTGTGTAGATGCTGTGGTGCTTTTTGATCAGGATACACCTACTGAATTAATTGAACAAATCCGACCTGACATTTTAGTCAAGGGTGGCGATTACACTCCTGAGCAGGTAGCAGGCCGTGAATATGCCGGCGAAGTCCGCATTATTGATTTTGAGGACGGATATTCTACTACCGGCGTTGTAGAAAAAATTGCCAACATGGTTAAGGAGGGCAAATTATGATTATCGTAACTGGCGGTGCCGGCTTTATCGGCAGTAATATTGTTAAAGGCTTAAACGAACGTGGTATTGATGACATCCTTGTTGTTGATAACCTGACTAATATGGTTAAATTCAAAAATATCCAAGGCCTGAAGGTTAAGGACTATATGGATAAATATGCCTTTATGGATGCACTGAAGGCTGGCAAATTTAATCATGAAAAAATTGACGTTGTGTTCCACGAGGGCGCTTGCTCCGATACTATGGAATATAACGGCAAATATATGATGGAAAATAACTTTGAATATACTAAGAACATGCTGCATTTCTGCCTGGATAGAAAAATCCAAATGCTGTATGCATCCTCTGCTTCTACCTATGGTAGTGGTGCTCATGGCTTCCGTGAAGAGCCTGCCTGCGAAGAGGCACTGAACGTATATGCATTCTCCAAGCTATTCTTTGACAACTATCTGCGTCGTTTGCTGCCTACAGCACAAAGCCAGGTAGTGGGTCTGCGTTACTTTAACGTGTATGGTCCCCAAGAAAACCATAAGGGTAAAATGGCTTCCATGATTTACCAAATGTACAACCAATGGAAGGCAGAGCATAAGGTTCGTCTTTTTGGTGAATACGATGGCTATGGTCCTGGCGAGCACACCCGTGATTTTATCTATGTTAAGGACGTAGTAAAGGTTAACTTCTTCTTCTGGGATCATCCTGAAATCAGCGGTATCTACAACTGCGGTACTGGTCATTCTCACCAATTCAACACTCTGGCTAAGGGCGTGCTGAAGCATTTTGGCAGCGGCGAGTTGGAATACGTTCCTTTCCCTGAGGTATTGAAGGGTAAATACCAAAGCTTTACCGAAGCTGATCCTGCTAATTTGTTGGCTGCAGGCTATGATGGTGGCTTTACTCCTATTGAGGATGCTATTGCTGAATATTGCCAGCTCTTAGACAAAACCGGCGGTTACTATGTCTATGAAGGCTAAGGCAGTATTCTTTGATAGGGATGGCGTTCTGAATGTGGACGTTTCCTATCTTTATAAAATAGAGGACCTGCGCTGGGTTGATGGCGCTCGCGAAGCGTTGGCCTATCTTACAGAGCAGGGCTATAAAATCTTTGTGGTGACCAACCAGAGCGGCATTGCTCGTGGCTACTATACCATAGAAGAAATGAATAAGCTGCATGAGCATATGCAGACAGAAATTGCTAAGTATGGTGGCAAGGTTGAAAAAATTTATTTTTGCCCCCACCACAAGGAAGGCAAGCTGGCAGAATTTGCTATTGACTGCGATTGCCGCAAGCCTAAGCCGGGCATGCTGAATCAGGCCTTTGCTGAATACGAGCTGGATAAGGAGGCTTGCTTCCTTATTGGCGATAGTCCCCGTGATGTGGAGGCGGCTGAGGCTGCAGGTATTAAAGGCTATTTATTCAAGGAAGGCAATTTGTTGGACTTTGTAAAAAATATTGTTAAGTAGGCTGGATATGGAATATAAAAATATTTTACTAATCAAAATGAGCTCCTTGGGGGATATACTGCACACTCTGCCCTTTGCAGCAGCACTACGTCAGCGTTATCCCAAGGCAAAAATCACCTGGCTGGTGCATCCGCAGTTTGCGGGCTTTGTGCCCGATGCGCCTACCATTGATGAGGTGCTTTATTTTGATAAGGTAAAGTTTAAAAAGATGGGCTTAGGGGATAAGCTTAAATATTTCAAGGAAATGAAGGAGCTGCTCCATAGTAAGCATTTCGACCTAGTGATAGACATGCAGGGCCTTTTTAAGAGCGCGGCGCTGGCCGCTATTAGTGGCTGCAGCAATCGTATTGGCTATTGCGAAATGCGTGAGGGCAGTGGCTTTATTAGCAAGGCTATTACAGGCGCACATAGTAAGGACCATGTTATTGAGCGTTATCTTGATGTGGCACGCTATTTGGGCGCTAAGGTAGAAACACTGGATGATGTTGTTTTTCCTATGCCAAATTTGGACAAGGAAGAGGCTAGTGTTAAGGAAAAGCTGGAGCAGAGGGGACTTAAGGGTGATTATATCGTTATTGTTCCCGGTGCTCGCTGGTGGACTAAGGAATGGCCTGTGGAGCATTATGTTACCTTGTCCAAAATGCTGGCTGCTGATGGCGTAAGCATTGTTTTAGCCGGTGGCCCTGATGATGCCTCTAAGGGCAAGGCCATCAAGGAGCAGGCCAATGAGGACAAGGTTATTGATATGACTGGCCAAACCAGTCTGCGTGAGCTGGCAGCTCTTATCAAGAACTGTCGTTTCTTCATTAGTGCAGACACTGGGCCCTTGCACTTTGCAGCAGCACTGAAAAAGCCCTTGGTAGCCATGTATGGCCCCACCAAGGCCGATAGAACAGGTCCCTATGGTAGTGACAAGGCTAAGGTTATTCTTTCTCCTGCTAAGTGTGCAGGCTGCTTAAAGAAGGACTGTAAGGATTGGCATTGCATGCACGATATTACACCTGATATGGTTTATAAAATTTACAAGGAAGGTTGGAGCGAGGCTAATGGTTGAGTTAAACGGTAAAAAAATCTTAGTGACATTTTTAATGCATTTGGGTGATTTGACCTTGACCACACCCTTTATTCATGCTCTGCGCAAGGCAGCACCAGATGCTCATATTACCTTTTTGGCTGATGAAAAGCTGAAGGATGTTGTTTTGCATAATCCTTATTTGGACGAGGTTATCACCATTGATAAAAAGGGACGTGACAATAGCATTTTGGCCCTGATGGCTTGTGCACGCAAGCTTAGCGGTATGAATTTTGACGTGCTTATTAACCTGCACCCCAACGAGCGCTGCTCCTTTATCTGCGCTTTGACCAAGTGCAAGCTTAAAACAGGCACTACTCATACTCTGTTCAAGCCTATGTGGGATGTATTTACTCCCTTAAATAGAAAAATCCACGCTGCAGATATGTACTTAGACGTGCTGACTCAGCTTGGTGTGAAAAACTTGGAGCATAATGGCTTAGAAATTTTCCCAAGTGAAGAGCATTTTAATAATGCTGAGGATTTTTGGCGTAACCATGGCGTATTTGGCAGTGATAAGCTCATAGGCTTTAATATTGGCAGCGCTATTGTAACCAAGCGTTGGGCACCAGAGCGCTTTGCTCAGGTGGCAGACCATTTTGCAGAAAAAGGCTACAAGCCTGTCTTCTTTGGCGGTACTATGGATGAGGAAATGGTGCAGGAGGCCATCAGCTTTATGAAAACCACTCCTGTGGTGGCAACGGGCAGCTTTACCATTGTTACCCTGGCGGCAGCTATGAGGCGCTGCAGCCTTATCATTACTAATGACAGCGGTCCTATGCACGTTGCGATTAGTCAGAAGGTGCCCATTGTGGCAATGTATGGACCTTCTAGTCCTAAGCTGTACGGTCCGTACACTAAGGATGCCACCATTGTTACTGCACAGCCTCCATGTCAGGGCTGTGCTAGCGGTATGAAGCATAAATGCGACGATATGCAGTGCATGACACGCCTTTATGTGGAGCAGGTAATTGAGGCAGCAGAAAAAATGCTGGCTGCTAACGAGAAGTAAAATTAGCATTACTCATTGGATAAGGCAAAGTGGTATATGTACGCACCTTGCTGTTACAGAGTAAGCGTAGGTAGTAAAACGCGTAGTATCCAAGCAGTAAAAAAGAAGTAATTGAGAAGTACCATAAGAAGTATAAATGCAGTAAATTAAAATTTTAAGAAGTACCTTTAGAAGTAAAAATATACCTTCAAGGAGATGCATTTATCTTGAAAAAGCAACAGACTAATATTAACCAAGAGGTTTTGCTGTTGTGTGAGCGTACTGATATTGCTCAATTTTTATATGTTTATATCAAGCACCTTTTTAAAAAGGGTGTGGCTATGAACAATGTGCAGATTATTAATTTTAATGGTCTGGAAAAGCTGCCGGCACTTTTAAAGCGACTAGAACAGCTAGAGGGCTGTGAGCGTGTCCGCAAGGCATTGATTGTAGCGGACTCCGGAGATAGTATCCGTAGCAAAAGTCAGCTGATAGGCAGCGCTATAAGGCACAGCTTTTTAGCACAGCTGGAATATTGTCAGCACTACTTTTTTCCTGGTCAGCGCAGCACACGTGGCTGGTACCATGGTTATTTGGAGGACGTGCTTTTGGAGGTTCTGCAGCAGGAATCATCCGAGGAATGCGGCTACCACAATTTGTACAATATTACAGCGGACTTTCTCCTCAGCATCAACGGCTGCAGGGGTAGGGACTGCCAGCTAAAAAATGAAAGCAGACATATGCTCTGCGGCTACTTGGCCGGAACGGACAAGTACGCAGGATTGCGTATTGCAGAGGCGGCCCAGTTTGGTGCCTTTGACCTAGACAACAAAAGATTTGACAGCCTGAAGCGGTATTTGCTAGGGCTGTAAAGAGCAAAATAGAAACGCTCCGTCATCATGCGTAAGCATGGTGGCGGAGCGTTTCTTAGTTCATGAATAATTGTCCCATAAATTTGACTATTGTCCCAAAACTATATTATAATTATAGTGACCTGATAGGAGGGGGTTTGCGATGAAAAAGAAAAATATAATCAACCTTATAAAATATTATGCTGAAAATAATGATTCAGGCTTTAGAAGTGAAGCCTATGAGATTGCAAAAGAGTTCGATAAAATGGGTGATTACCAGTTGGGAGAATACATTATGGCATTGCTTTCTAACGCTAATACGTTTGTCCCTCAGGTTAGTGAGTTACCTTCTGGCTTTTTTGAAAAGCTACAGGTTGGAAATGATCCCTTGCCTTTGCCTAAACCCATAGAACAAGATATTATTGGCATTGTTAATGCTGTAAGCAGAAATTTAGGAATAAATAAATTCTTGTTTGCAGGAGCCCCTGGAACCGGTAAGACAGAAACCGCAAAACAGATGGCACGTATTTTGAATAGAGAATTATATGCAGTGGACTTTTCTGCAATTGTAGATAGTAGATTGGGACAGACTCAAAAAAATATTGTAGCTGCTTTTAAAGAAATAAATGAATTTGCTCAACCAGAAAAAGTAATAGTTTTATTTGATGAAATCGATTCTATTGCATTGGATAGGACTAATTCTAATGATTTGCGTGAAATGGGACGAGCGACATCTACTATTTTGAAAGAACTTGATAGACTAAATGAAAGAATTGTGTTAATCGCAACTACAAATTTGCTGAATCATTTCGATAAAGCTCTAGTTAGACGCTTTGATACGGTTATTGATTTTAACAGATATACACGAGAAGACCTGTTGGAAATATCAGAAATATTGTTAAATGATTTTATGACTAAGTTTAAGTGTAATGGACGCAATATTAGACTTTTTAGGAAAATAATTGGCTTAATGGACACTATACCTTATCCAGGTGAGTTAAAGAACTTACTGAGAGCATCTGTTGCATTTAGTAGTCCTACAGATGCTTTTGATTATCTTAAAAGATTATATAAGACAATTTACTCTAATGATTTTGACATAAAGGTAATGCAGTCACAGGGATTTACTTTACGTGAGATAGAAATACTGACAGGAGTTTCTAAAAGTCAGGTTGGCAGAGCGTTGAAGGGAGATACAGATGAATAGTATACTTCAATTAAAAGGAAGATTTGAGCATAAAAAAGGTAATGCAGGCGGCGGTAAAAGAAATCTTCCTGCGAACAGTAATGTTAGTGTGGAGCATATAGATGAATTGATTAAAGAGATGCAGTCTTTACAAATGTATTGGACAAAGCATACTCTTATTAAAGGTGCTTTGGTTAGCGTATACTACATTAATGTTATTGCTAAAAGCAATCGTATTAGGTGTTTATTGTGCAAGGGTAGCAGGGATCCTAATGAATCTATTAGGGGAGCCAAGTTTTTTAAAAATGGTAATAGTATACAGCATGTTTTTACATATTACATAAGCTTAGAGGATATTGCTTGTACAATTGATAAGTTGCAAGCAGCCAAGGAAATAATAGCTGAGACTTACGGCGGCAATATTACAAATCTTGATATAGCTGTTATTAATTCTGGACAAAATAGGTATGAATATGATGACAAAATATCTAAAACTACTTTTATTAATGTAGTTGCAGATGCCTATTATGTTCAAAAGTTTACTGTTGATTTTGCTGAAAAAGAAGAAATAGAGGATTCTATTGTAACATTATATAAAACAGACGTTGCAACAGAGGACTTATTTAAAGCTATAGGTATAGATTTCTTAAATGCAAGGAAAATTGATGACACGACAATTTTGATGCGTCCTGATGAAATAGAATTGCTTAGAAATGCAGCTCCATACATAATTGCAATGAAGGTTCGTGATTTGCGTGAAGTTGTATTGGAAGAGAGTATTGATTGCAATTTGGGTGATAATCTGATACCAGAACCTCATCAGGAGCCGATTATTGGTGTTATTGATACTCCATTCTCTGAGAAGGTGTATTTTAGAGATTGGGTTACATATGAAAGTATGTTGGATGAAAATATTCCCCTTAATTATAATGACTATGATCATGGAACAGCAGTTTCATCGATAATTGTTGATGGTCCTACTATCAATCCTAGTTTAGATGACGGTTGTGGACGTTTTAGAGTTAAGCATTTTGGTGTAGCTACTAGTGGAAGGTTTAGTTCATATTCAGTATTGAAATCTATTCGTAAGGCTGTTTCTAAAAATCGTAATATTAAGGTCTGGAATCTATCACTTGGTTCAAGCTTACCTATAAAGCAAAATTTTATTTCTCCGGAAGCTGCAGAGCTTGATAAAATTCAGAATGAATTTGATGTTATTTTTGTCATCGCTGGTACCAATAATTCAGACATTAATAAGAAAAACCTGCCAATTGGTGCTCCGGCCGATTCCCTTAATTCCTTAGTAGTTAATTCTGTTACATCAAAAAATAACCCTGCGCTATATCACAGGGTTGGACCCGTTTTGTCCTTTTTTCATAAGCCGGATGTAAGCTATTTTGGTGGTGACGAGGATGAGCCAATGCGTGTATGTACATCTACAGGTGAAGGCTTGGTGCAGGGTACATCTTTTGCTGCACCTTGGATTACACGCAAGATGGCATATTTAATCTATAAGCTTGGATTTACTCGTGAAGTTGCTAAAGCTCTAATTATAGATGCGGCAGCAGGATGGGAGAGAATGGACGATGCCTCTTGTGCAATTGGTTTTGGTGTAGTACCTCAAAACATTCAGGATATTGTCAAAACTAAAGATGATGAAATTAAGTTTGTATTGACAGGTACTACTGATGAATACGAAACCTACACATACAATATTCCTATTCCTATATACAAAGAAAAGCAGCCTTTTTATGCTAGAGCCACCCTTTGCTATTTTCCTAAATGTTTAAGAAATCAAGGTGTAGATTATACGACTACAGAGATGGATATTCATTTTGGTAGAACAGAAATTAAGAATGGCAAGGCTATAATTCATAGTATAAATGCTAATACACAAAGCGATGAAAATGGCATTCCTATGGTGGAGCCAGAAGCGAGAAGCCTTTATAGGAAGTGGGATAATGTTAAGCTGATTAGTGATAGACTAATGGGGAGAAGTGTCCCTAGAAAAGTATACGGTGCTGGCATGTGGGGACTCAGTATTAAAACTAAAGAACGCTTAAAAGAAAAGAATGGTAAAGGTCTCTCTTTTGGCATTGTAATAACTCTTAAAGAAATGAACGGCGAAAATCGTATTGATGATTTCATCAAGCTGTGCCAGGTTCGTTCTTGGATAGTTAATAAAATCGAAGTTGATAATCAGCTTAATATTTATAATAAGGCTGAGGAAGAGATTGAGTTTTGATGGTGTAGATATGGCTTAGGAGGAAACGTAAATGTTATTTCGCCGCTTTATATTAACTGAAGATAGTATGAATCAATATTATGAAGAATTGATGGAAGAATATGCTAACAAAAGTGATGGTAAACTTCGAAGGATACAAGATATTTCTGATATTTGTTGCGGATTTCCTATGACTGTGTTTACTGTATTATTAACATTTATTTTTCCTGCAATGTTGACATATTTTGCTTCCTATTTGGTGGAATTTAATTTAAATGTAGGTTTTGTAGTGACAATACTGTTTATGGCAATATTATTCGCTATGATTTTAATCAGTGTATATATTTCAAATAGTATTAAAAATAAGGTTGCATCAAGGATTCTAGAAGACAGGGAGAAAGAAAAGTAAGTTAGTATACTCCTGTGCGTCGATTATAGTGGTATAAAATTAAAAGATGTATTGAACAGGGAATTTTACGATGAATAATATAATAAATCTTATAAAAGTATATCTTAATGAAAAGGAAAGCGATTATGCAGTATTAATTGATGGCGGTTGGGGGTGTGGGAAAACATATTTTGTGAAAAATGAATTAATGCCTCTATTGGGGAAGAAATTGAATACTGAAAGACAATTTATCTATATCTCACTTTTTGGACTAAAATCGATGGAAGACTTATACAGTGCAATAAGTCTATCAGTGATAGAAATAAAAACTGATGATTTGGCACGTAAAAGAGCAGAGCAACAAGGATATAATGTAAGCAAAAAGATAAATATAGCTAATATTACAGGGTTTAAAAATATATTAAAGAAAGGATTACATTGGTTTCCTGGGGGTAAAGAATTGGAATATATAGCCAATGACATTGCTAAGAATACCATAAGTTTTAATAAATATATTTTTGTATTTGATGATTTTGAACGAGCTTCTATTTCGAAAATAGAATTATTAGGTTTTTTTGATATGCTTGCAGATCAAAATAATGCTAAAACAATTGTTATATGCAATGAAAGTAAAATATACAAATCACAACTTGCAACAAATAAAACAGACAATGAAGACCAAAGTGAAATTGTAGGCGAAGAATGTGGTATAGAAAACACGATCATAGAT
>Oklahoma_p2__coassemble_1580_pt1 | contig 13390 bp, 8 predicted proteins | sample Oklahoma_p2__metabat2_high_PE_022 | metagenome-assembled genome bin Oklahoma_p2
AATGATGGTAATTCTGGTTTAAAAGCAACTGCGGATGTAAATATAAATTTGACTAATTCAGAATCATATTTTAATGGTAATATTATTACAACTCAAGAGGGAAAACCAAGTACAAGCATAGATATGAATGTATCCAATATGAGTCTCGGTGTTTCTAATGGAGCAGTCTGGACATCTGACAAGGATAGCTTTGTAAATAATCTGACTGTTAAAGATGGTGGTATTATTAATATGGCTGGCAATGGTCAAAAACTTTCTATTGATAATTTGACTGCTGATTCTGCTATTGTTAAAACTAATGATGTAAATAACCAAATGGTTGTAAGCAAGGATGCTAATGCTCAAAATGTAACTGTTGAGGGTAGTGGTGCTATTGCTGACCAAATTGCTGCTGGTGAAACAGATGCTAGTAAGTTAGCTGACGTGGTTGTTAAAAAAGACGAAACTGCTGGTACTTCTACAACTGTTGTTGATAAGGTTACCACTGACGAAGGCGTAATTGGTGGTCGTTTTGAAGGCTTTGTTGATGAAAAGGGCAATGTAACCGGTTCTCAAGCTCAGAATAGCACCAACGTTGCTATTTCTGAAATGGGCAGCATTGCTTTGATGGCTTGGCGTCAAGAGAATAACGATATGAACAAACGTCTTGGCGAGCTTCGCAACAGCAATGGTGAACACGGCATTTGGACCCGCATGACTCGTGGTGAGAGCGAATTCAAGAGTGTTAAGAATCAATACAATGCATACCAAATTGGTTATGATGAAAAGCTGAGCACTGATAAATCTTGGACTGTTGGTGCAGCACTGACCTACACTGACGCACAAAGCAGCTTTGCAGGTGGCAGCGGTGAAAACACTCATAAAGGCTTTGCAGTATATGGCAGTAAGCTGAATGAGGATGGTAGCTTCATTGACTTGATTGCAAAATATGCACGCTTAGAGCACGAATTTGATGCTGTAGGTGGTATTGGCAAAGGCGAATACGATACCAATGGCTACAGCGTAAGTGCAGAATATGGCAAGCGCTTTGACAAGGGCAATGGCTTCTGGGTAGAGCCCCAAGTAGAGCTGACCTACGGTAAAGTTGGCAGCGTAAACTATGCAACCGATAAAGCAATGGCATACCAAGATGGTATGGAAAGCTTGGTTGGTCGCGTAGGCTTCTCCTTAGGCAAGGACATTAAAGATGGCAATGTATATGTACGTGCATCCTATCTGTATGACTTTGATGGTGAAACCCAAGTAACCATGATGTCCAAAGACGGTAAAGTAAGCGATACCTATGAGCAAGATCTTGGCGGCGGCTGGTTCGAAGTAGGCGTAGGCACCAACATCAACCTGAGTGATGCAACCTATGTATACTTTGACGTAGAAAAGACTTATGGCGGCGATGTTGCTACTCCGTGGCAATGGAACGCTGGCGTTCGTTATAGCTTCTAACATAGGCGTTCTATTGTAGAGGCGTTTTATAACGCACTATTTGCTGCGTTATAGTTGCTAGACTTATTCAACCTCTCAGTCTGTTCGCTGCGCTCACAGCCAGCTCTCCTTAAAAGGAGAGCCTAAAGTGCAATCGAAGAGCAAGTCTCTCCTTTCAAGGAGAGGTGTCAGCGAGTAAAACGAGCTGACGGAGAGGTGGATTCTAATAGTTCATCCCAATCTAAAAAGGGCGTTGGAGCTTAGGCTTCAGCGCTCTTTTTGTGTGAGATAGCAAATATAATCATGATTTATCATTTGTAGGAAAGTTAAATAGTCTTAAAACATGAAAACCCTCGAAGCGTATTAAACTTCGAGGGTTTTCTAATTTATATAATGGTGTAAAATCAAGCTTTTATTCGTCGTCGTAATCCTTGATTACGCCATAGGCCACAAGCACTGTTCCTTTAGGTGCGGATAAAGCAGGACAAACATAGAGTACGACACCTGTTTGTTCCGCATAATAAGTTGTGATTATGTTTCCAAAAAGATCTGTGATGCGTCCTAGCTCCTGACCTTCCTCAATAAAATCACCGCTGTGGATGTGGTGAAACCAACAGCCTGTTTCCATGGATTCAAGGTAGATTAAATTTTCTACATCTCTTGGGGAGTGATGACGTGGCTTGACTGGCAGGGAGAACATTTTTAGCTTGCGCAGAATATTGCGTATATCATTTTTATAGGCTTCAATGTCTTCGTGTAGACAAAGTCCGGCGCCGCCTCGCTCTATGAGAATGGAGGGTAGTCCGGTGCTAGCGGCATAGTTATAAGCGCCACCTGTGGCAAGTGAGCGTACCATGTATTCCAAATCAAGAACCTTGGCGACACTTCTAGATTTCTTTTCAATCTCAGGCGTAGGTTGGCCAGGATAATAAACATATGGATGTAGGCTTTCGTGAATATCACCGCTATGCAGATCTACATAAAAGTCTGCGATAGGGAAAAAATTGCTGCTTATAAGATAGGCTGTTTTATCAGCAAGGGTACCTAATGGGTCGCCAGGAAATACTCTATTTAAGTTTTTTCCATCCTCGGGAACAATCATTTCTCTTCGAGCCCAAAAGCCCTGTATATTTACTGGATGCATAATAATTAGGCATCCTTTAACATCTGTTGGCTCAATATCTCGTCCTAGCTCCATAGATGCGGCAATTCCAGGGTATTCACCACCATGGATACCTGCTGTTATAAGTAGGGTAGGACCATCATCAATGCCATTTATAATAGTTATCGGAATCTTTACTCTTGTATCGGGAACAGGCAGAAAGGTCCGCAGCTTGTGACCTCTTTCGATAGAAAGACCACATACATTTAAGGTATCTGACATATGCTCAACTCCTCACATATTAAATTCTTTTAATAAAACCTCTTGCAAAACATTATAACATATGATAATCTATTCACACAAGTGTAACTTACAAATAAAATTAAATTTAAGTAAAGAGGATATATTAAAAATTGAGTGCTTTAACAGATAAAGAATACTTGGGCATAACCATACCCTTTATGCTAAGTACAATGACACAACCCCTGATGGGCGCTGTTAATACGGCTGTTATGGGACAGATGTCTGATGCCAAATATGTTGCGGCTGTATCTCTTGGTGTTATCTTGTTTAATACCATTTATTGGATATTTGGATTTTTGCGTGTTAGTACTACTGGTTATGCTGCACAGGCTAATGGTGCTAAGGACACGTATCAGGGTATGCTTGCTTTTTTTAAACCATGTATAATTGCTTTGCTAGTTGGTTGCTGTTGTTTAGTTTTACAAAATCCTATTATTGATGTCTATCTTGCATTTATTAGTCCGCAGCCAGATGTAGCGGTGCTTTGTCGTCAATATTATAGCTTGCTTATTTGGGGCGCTCCTATGGTTCTTTTTAATTATGTTGCTTTAGGATGGCTTATGGGGCAAACAAGGATTAAAGCTAGTGTTGGTATGCAGGTTTCAATGAATTTGCTTAATTGTATTTTAAGCATTTATTTTGTTAATTATCTTCATATGGATGTTGATGGTGTAGCTTGGGCAATGCTTTTATGTCAAATATATGGAGGTATATTGGCTGCTATTCTTATGTACGTTTATGGTCGCTTTGAATATAGCAGGTTGCCATGGAAAGAGCTTTTAGACTGGCATCAGTTTGTAGATATGCTTAAGGTTAATTCTAATCTGATGATTAGAACCATGTGCCTGATGACAGTAAATAATATTCTTGCTGCTGTTGGTGCTGGCTTTGGCACGTCAATGCTTGCGGCTAATGCCGTACTTTTGCAAATTAAGGATATCATGAGCTATCTTATTGATGGTATGGCAAATGGTGCAGCAATTTTTTCTGGCAAGGCAAAGGGGCAGGCAAGTCATCAGCTTTTAGAGGAAACAATTGCCATTACCTATAAATGGCTTGTAGTTTTATCTTTATTGCTTATGGGTATATATCATTTGTGGCATCAGTATTTTATCGGAATATTTACAGAAATTACAGATGTATTGGCGCTAGCAAACGAATATAGCTTTTATGTAACCTTATATCCTTTAGTTAGTGGTGTAGGAATGGTATTGTATGGTGTTTTTTGTGGTGTAACTAAAACGGCACCCATTCGCAATATGATGCTTATTGCCTTAAGTGTATTTTATGTTTTGAAAAGCTTTTTTGTTCCCTGGTGGGGTAATGATGGCTTGTGGATGGCTTATTTAAGCTTTTTTGTTGCTCAATCAATAATCTTAAGCTTGTTTCTTAAAGGTTTGAAAAAAGAATTTGTTGTAGATTGATGATGTATTACATTAGTATATCAATAATTATAGTTTGTACGCAAAAAGAGAATAAATAAGAAACATAAAAATATTTTTCTGGAGTGTTGTAATTAATGATAATAGATGCTATTATAAATAGAAGGTGAGTTATTAAATATTATCTTAAGTAAGTTATTTGAATAGTTATATATAGTTAAATTAATTGAGGTTCTCTTTAAAATGGGATTAAATAAGGGAACGTGGTGCAATTCCACGACGGTCACGCCACTGTGATGCCTTTGGGCTAAGTCAGGTCACAGCCTCAATTGTAGATATTTCTGCGAGGGACGGAAATATACATGCAGGCTTTTGAGTGTGTATGTATAGGCTTTTTCTGCCTTTGTGCAGAAAAAGCCTTTTTTATTTTTATGATGGAGATGATGTTAGTTGACAAGAAAACAGTTATTGACACGTATCGGTCAAATCATTTTTGTACTGGTGGGCATAAGCTTTATTACCTTTGCATTAGTTATGCTTGCTCCTGGTGACGTGGTGCGACAAATGATTGCCGGCAATGAGGATATTATTGTAAGCCAGCATGAGATAGAAGCATTGCGCAAGGAGCTCGGCTTGGACAAGCCATTTATTTTCCAGTATCTTGATTGGTTGAGCAGAGCGCTTCAGGGTAATTTAGGCTTTTCATATATGATGAAAAAGCCTGTAATTGAGGCTCTTATAGAGGGCTTGCCTGGAACCATTACTCTTTCCTTAGCATCTTTGTTCATGATGTTGGTGGTTTCTATACCTGCTGGCATATATTCTGCTGTTAAGCGCGGCGGTATGGTGGATAATATTGTGCGTGTTTGCACATTTATGGGTGTATCCATGCCAGGCTTTTGGGTTGGTTTAATGCTGCTATGGTTTTTTGGTCTCAAGCTGGATTTGCTTCCCATTGTAGGTGGTGAAGTAACGTTGGAAAATTTAATTTTGCCATCACTTACATTGGCAATTGCTATGGCTTCTAAATATACTCGTCAGGTACGTACTGCTATTTTAGAGGAGCTTAATCAGGATTATGTTGTAGGCGCCCGTGCTCGTGGTATGAGTGAAAGTCACATTTTGTGGAAAGAGGTTCTGCCTAACGCACTGCTGCCCCTTATTACTCTTTTAGGCTTGTCCTTAGGTAATCTTTTGGGCGGTGCTGCCGTTATCGAAATGGTTTTTGCATGGCCTGGCCTTGGACGTATGGCTATCGAAGCTATTACCTATCGTGATTTTCAGCTTGTGCAGGGAGTCGTGGTATGGATTGCTTTGATGTATATGGTTATTAATCTGCTTGTGGACATTTCCTATAATTATCTTGATCCACGACTGAGAAAGGTTAGGTAGGATATGGATGCAATTATAAAAGGATTAAGAACCAACAGAGCTTTTGCAATTACTAGCATTTTAGTATTGGCTTTGATTTTGATAGCTATAGCAGCTCCCTTGCTGGCACCCTATGATCCAACCTTTGCTGAAATGCGTGATGCATATATGGAGCCTAGTTCCGAGCATCTTTTTGGTACTGATAAACTGGGACGTGACTGTTTCAGCCGTGTTATATATGGTGGACGAGCTTCCTTGGCGGGAGTGATTATTTTGGTAGCTAGCGTCTTTACTGTAGGTACAACTTTAGGTGTAATTTCCGGCTACTTTGGAGGTAAGGTGGATATGGTCATCATGCGTATTTCTGATTTGATGATCTCCTTCCCGGGCATGATTCTGGCAATTGCTGTTGCTGGTATTATGGGTGGTAGCCTTGTAAATGCAGTTATTGCGCTGACCATTGTCAGCTGGACTAAATATGCACGCTTGGCTCGCAGTTTGGTGCTGAAAATTAAAAGTCGTGATTTTGTGGAAGCGGCTATTGTTAATGGCGGTACTGCTCGTCACATTCTATGGACTCATATTTTGCCTAATATCCTGCCTTTGATGGTAGTGACTGCAGCAGCAGATATTGGTGCCCTGATGATGGAGCTGGCAGGACTTTCTTTCCTTGGCTTTGGCTCCCAGCCACCTGCTCCTGAGTGGGGACTGATGCTGAATGAGGGACGTCAGCAGCTGCAGACAGCACCGTGGCTGATGTTTTTCCCTGGTCTGGCAATTTTTATAACTGTAGTAATTTTCAATTTGTGGGGAGATAATCTGAGAGATGTGTTGGATCCCCGTAATGATATGGAAAACTAAGAGTTTTTAAACATTTGACACTCGGAAAATGTTGGAGATAAAAATATTATTGCCTATAAGGCAGAAACTAATGTTAATTTAAGAAACGGAGAGTGCAGAAATGAAAAAAATGTTGAAAATGACAGCAGCAGCTTCTATGGTTGGTTTATTAGCTTTGGCAGCAGCAGGCTGTGGCGGTGGCGAAAAGAAGGCTACTGTATCTGCTGACAAGGTAAAATTTGGCGTAACTAACTTTGCTGATAGCTTGGATCCTACTGATAACTATTGCAGCTGGGCTGTTAGCCGCTATGGCTTAGGTGAAACTTTAGTAAGATTTGATGACCAAATGAACGCAGTGCCTTGGTTGGCAGATAAATGGTCTATTTCCGATGACAAGCTGACCTGGACATTCCATATTAATGACAAGGCTTGCTTTTCTAATGGTGATAAGCTGACTGCGGAAATTGCTAAAGAGTCTATTGAAAGAACCTTTAAGCTGAACAGCCGTGCCCAAGCTATGTTCCAATATGATGAAATTAAGGCAGATGGCCAAAACCTGATTATCAAGACCAAGACACCAGTGCCTACTTTGCCTGGCATGATGGGTGAACCTTTATTTATTATTATTAATACTAAGGTTGCTGACCGTGACTTTAGAAAAGAAGGCCCGATTTGTACTGGCCCCTATGCTGTAAAATCTTATACTAAAGCTAAAGCAGAGATGGTTGCTAATACCAACTATTGGGCAGGACAAGTTCCCTTTAAAACTATGGAGATTAATACTATCGATGATCCTAATACTCGTGCAATGGCACTTCAAAAAGGTGAAATCGACTTTGCTATTAATATAGGTGCTGGTGATCTGCAGTTGTTCAAAAATAAGGATAAGTTCAATATTTCTGAAATTTCCTCTTTGCGTACTGTTTTGGCTCAAATGAATATGAACGAGGGCAAACCTCTACATGATCCCAAAGTACGTGCTGCTCTAATTCAATGCTTAGATCGTGAAACCTATAATAATGTGCTTTTAAAAGGAACCTTTGTTCCGGGTAAAGCACCTATTTCTCCCTCCTTAGACTATGGTTTCGACCAACTTAAAGATCCTAACGCTTATAATCCTGAAAATGCTAAAAAGCTTTTGACTGAAGCTGGCTGGAAGGATAGTAACGGTGACGGCTATGTAGATAAGAACGGTAAAAATCTGGAAATTGATTTTGTATACTATAGTGGCCGTGCAGAGCTCCCCTTATACGCAGAGGCTACTCAGGCGGATGCTAAGAAAATTGGTATTAAAGTTAATATGAAGAATGTTGACTACAATGTTTTGGATCCTATGCGTAACAGAGGTGAGTACGACCTGATTATTTCCAATATTCTTGTTGCCAACACTGGCGATCCGGAAGTATTTATGAACAGATACTTCAAAACCAATGTTAATGGCAGTCAGCCTGAAAATGCAACTGGCTACAGCAATCCTGAATATGATGCACTTTCTGATAAATTGGGTGTAGAATTTGATCCTGCAAAACGTCGCCAATATATCATCGAAATGCAGCAAATACTGCTTAATGACAGTGTAGCTCTGTTCTTTGGTTATCCCAAAACCAATATGGTATCTAAAAAAGGCATCGAAGGAGCTAATATCTATCCGACAGACTATTATTGGGTAACTAAGGATATTAAACCTGCTAAATAATTTCAGAAACTATACTTAGAAAACAGCTAGGCGCACTTTTAAGGTGCGCCCTCTGCTTGCTAGTTCTTTATTTATCTTAATAATGATTAAAAGAGGAAATAACCTGATGCTACTTGAAGTAAATAATCTAGACATCAGCTATGGTGATAAGCTTACGGTGGCTGGTGCAAATTTAAAATTAGATAGAGGTGAAATCCTGTCCATAGTAGGTGAATCCGGCAGTGGTAAAACTACTATAATTCGTGCTATTATGGGGTGCTTGCCAGGAGCCGGACATGTAAGCGGCGGCAGCATTATGTTTGATGGTAAAGATATACTTGAAAATAGCCGTGAGGATTGGCGTCAGATGTACGGCAAGGAAATGTCAATGATTTTTCAGGACAGTGGTAATATGATTAATCCCATTCGCCGTATTGGTGAACAGTTCATAGACTATATTCAGACCCATGCTCCAGAAAAAAGCAAGGCTCAGGCATATGAGATGGCGATTGGTATGCTTAGCAATGTTCATTTACCAAATCCTGAGAATATTATGAATAGCTATCCCTTTGAGCTTTCTGGTGGTATGCGTCAAAGAGTAGGGATTGCCATGGCCATGATTTTTAGTCCTAAGCTGCTTTTGGCTGATGAGCCTACCTCAGCCTTAGACGTAACTACTCAGGCTCAAATTATTCGTCAGATTGTTGATGTACGCAACGAATATAACGCTGCGGTGATTATTGTTACCCATAATTTAGGCGTTGCTTCCTACGTATCTAATAAAATAATGGTTATGCAGGGTGGCAAGGTTGTGGAAAGTGGACGCAGAGAGGACATTATCGGCAATCCTCAGCACGAATATACTAAGCAGCTTTTGCGTGCAGTGCCTGTAATAGGAGGTAAATGCTATTATGAATAATACGAAACCTGCCTATGAACGTAACAATCTGATTTTGGAGATTAACCATCTTACGAAAAAGTTTTCCGTAGATGGTGGGAAAATGCTGACAGCCTGCAATGATATAACATTGCGTGCCTATGAAGGCAAAACATTGGGAATTATTGGTGAGTCTGGCTGTGGAAAATCCACTCTTGTTCGTACATTGCTGCGTATTCATCCAGCAACAGCTGGAGAGGTGATTTTTGAAGGCCATGATTTGCTTAAATCCAAGGGCGAACAGCTGCGTCAGGACAGACGGAAAATCCAAATGGTTTTTCAGGATCCTACTGCTGCTTTTAATCCTAAAATGCTGGTTAAGGATATTTTGACAGAGCCTTTGAAAAACTATGGCCTTATTAAAAATAGCGAAGTAGATTTTAAAGCTGCCGAGCTTTTGGAGATGGTTGAACTGCCAGTAGAATTTAAGGACCGCTATCCTCATAGTATGTCCGGCGGTCAGCGCCAGCGTCTTGGTATTGCCAGAGCCTTGTCCTTAGAGCCTAAAATTATAGTCTGTGATGAGGCAACCTCTGCCTTGGACGTTTCTGTGCAGGAAACAGTTTGTGAGCTTTTATGTAGGCTGCAAAAGGAAAAGAATATTACCTATCTTTTTATTGCTCATGATTTAGGCTTGGTAGATTTAATGTGTCATCAGGTGGCAGTAATGTATTTAGGTAATGTAGTAGAGTGGCTTGAAACAGGCCGTATTGCAGAGCATTGCCGTCATCCGTATACACAGGCTTTGCTTCGTTCTGTATTTAAGGTAGATTTTAAGGCAGGAGAAAAGATTGAGCCACTTGAAGGAGAAATTCCTAGTCCTCTTGATTTGCCTAATGGTTGTCCTTTTGCTAGTCGTTGTTCTCATTGTAGTGAACGCTGCTTAAATGAAAAACCAGAGCTTAAGGAAGTGAAGCATGGTCATTGGGTAGCTTGTCATTTAGTCAAGTAAAGATACCTTGTTGCCTAAACGTATATAAAAAATAATATGTCAAAGTATGGTGCTGTCTGTCCATTGGTTTATGTTTGGGCACAGCACCTTTTGATTTTGCAATTAGTATATAGTAATTGTGAATGATTGCTGCAGAGGTACATAAGAATGTAATTTTGGTAAGCTCATTGAATTTTCTAAATGATTTTTAGATAATATTATTGATGAATAATTACTCATATGTTATAATGTAGACAAGGTAGTTACTGATAGTGTATAGTTACCCTTATATTTTTTTCTGAAATAAATGAACAATTACTCATATAATAAAAAGTAAAGGTGGTATTAGGGTGAAAAAGGAAATTAGAGATTTAGAAGATGTACGTAATAACTCTGGTGAGGTACGCAGTATGCAGACTAATGATTTTTCTGATGACTACAGCAATCATCCTGAGGGATGTACCTGTGGACATTGTGGTAAGGATCATAGTCATAAAGGCATGAAACACGTTCCTGCACATACTCATGTTGGAATGGACCATGGGCATAGCCATGTAGATGGTTGTGATGTAGCAGATTGTTGTTGTGGCAACGATAAACAGTGTGGTGATGATGAGGAGGACTCTGACCATCACCACGAGTATCATCACGAGGAAAGCTGTGGCTGCGGCCATTACCACGAGCATCATCACGAGGAAAGCTGTGGCTGCGGCCATGACCATCACGAGCATCACCATGAGGAAAGCTGTGGCTGCGGCCATGACCACGAGCATCATCATGAGGAAAGCTGTGGCTGTGGCCATGACCACCACGAGCATCACCATGAGGAAAGCTGTGGCTGCGGCCATGACCACGAGCATCATCATGAGGAAAGCTGTGGCTGTGGCCATGACCACCACGAGCACAGCCATCATGTGCCAGGTCACCCAGATAACTGCCACTGCAAGCAATGCCATCCTCATGAGGATTATTGCGATGTGTGCGGAAAAAGCCTTGCTCTTTGCACCTGTGTAATGCCTGATGCTGATAAGTTGAAGCGAGTTTATATTTTAAAAAATCTTGGCTGTGCTAATTGTGCTGCTAAGATGGAGCATAAAATCAAGGAGCTTCCGGGTGTTACCTATGCCAATATTAGCTTCGTTACAAAGCAGCTACGTCTTTCTGCTGCTAATCATGAAGCGGTACTTCCATTGATTAGGGAAATTTGCACATCCATAGAATCTGATGTAGAGGTAATTCCTCGTAATGAGAAACCTGTCTATCATAAGGATATTCAGGGAGAGCATCGTGTTTATATGGTGCAGCATCTTGACTGTGCTAACTGTGGTGCTAAGATTGAGCGTGCGCTTAATCAAATGGCAGAGATTGACGAAGCTGTATTGACCTTTACAACTAAAAAGCTTAAGGTTAAGGCTGCGTCCTATGATGGCTTGTTAGAAAAAATGCAGGCTGTTACTGATAATATAGAAAATGGCGTTGTTTTAGTAGAGCTGTCTAAGAGCTCTACTGCTGCCACAAAAGAAAATCAGAAGACTAGCCTTCTGGAAAAGCTGGGAGAAAAGCTGCAGCTGATTGAAATTGCTTTAGGCGGCTTTGTATTCATCGTAACAGAGTGGCTAGGTATGATTCCTGAAGCATACCATTTATATTTCCTGGTATTTGCCTATATTCTTTTAGGTGGACGCATTGTTTGGACGGCCGTAAAGAATATTACCAAGGGGCATGTGTTTGACGAAAACTTTTTGATGACAGTTGCTACTTTAGGTGCCTTTGCTATTAAGGCCTGGGAAGAGGCTGTTGGCGTAATGTTCTTTTATCGCTTAGGTGAATTTTTTGAACAGCGTGCAGTTGAAAAAAGCAGGGGTCAAATTATGGATGCAGTGGATATGCGTCCTCAGGTTGTAAACCTGCTTATTGGAGATGAAATAAAGGTCATTGCTGCTGAAGCTGCTCATGTAGGTGATATCCTTTTAGTACGTGTTGGTGATAGAATTCCTATGGATGGTGTGGTTATAGATGGCGAAAGCCTTATTGATACATCTCCTGTAACAGGTGAGCCTGTACCAGTTAGAAAAAAATATGGTGATGAAGTTGTTTCCGGCTGTGTTAATACCACTGGTATGTTAAAAATACGCGTGGAAAAGGTTTTAGAGGAGTCCATGGTCACCAAGATTTTGGATAGTGTGGAAAATGCTGCTGCAAGTAAGCCCGCTATTGACCGCTTTATTACTCGTTTTGCTCGTGTGTATACTCCCTTCGTAGTTGCTGCAGCAGTAGCTACGGCTGTTATTCCGTCACTTATTACTGGTGATTGGGAAAAGTGGATTTACACTGCTCTAACATTTCTAGTTATTAGCTGTCCCTGTGCATTGGTGCTCAGCGTACCCTTAGCATTTTTCTCCGGCATTGGTGCTGGCTCTAAATACGGCATTCTATTTAAGGGTGGCGTAGCTATGGAAGCATTAAAAAATGTTGCTGCTGTGGTTATGGACAAAACAGGTACCATTACTAAGGGTAACTTTGTTTTGCAGGAGATTAAAGCAAATGGCACTTCTGAAAACGATATACTTGCTATTTGTGCAAGTGCTGAGCAGATTTCTACCCATCCTATTGCAGTTTCTATTGTAAATGCTGCTAAAGAAAGAGAACTTACTCTTGTACATCCTAACAGCTTCGAGGAAATTGCTGGTGAAGGCTTAGTTGCTGAGGTAGACGGGAAAATCGTTATTTGTGGCAATGTAAAGCTGATGGAGCGTTATAAAATTAGCTGTAGTGGTTATACAGAAGCAGAATATGGTAGCGAGGTTCTTGTTGCTGTTAATGGCAAATATTATGGTCAGCTGTTTATTAATGACACCATTAAGGAAGACGCCAAAGAGGCAATTGTAGCTTTGAAAAAGCAAGGCGTTGTCACCGCTATGCTTACTGGTGATGCTGAGCGTGAGGCAAAGGCTGTGGCAGCTGCTGCAGGTATTGATGAGGTGCATGCAAAGCTATTGCCACAGGACAAGCTAACTGCTTTAAACGAAATACGTAATAAATATGGCTCTGTAATGTTTGTTGGTGATGGTATTAATGATGCTCCTGTACTTGCTGGTGCTAATGTAGGTGCGGCAATGGGTAGTGGCGCTGATGCTGCTATTGAGGCTGCTGATGTAGTGTTTATGAATTCTGAAATGAAGGCTATTCCTAGAGCTATATCCATTGCTAAGGCGACAGGTGCAATTGCTTGGCAAAATGTTGTTTTTGCTTTGGCGGTAAAGATAATCATTATGATTGCCGGACTTATGGGCTATGCTTCTATGTGGGCGGCAGTATTTGCTGATACTGGCGTTTCTCTGATATGTGTGCTAAACTCTATTCGTATACTTTATAAGAAAGCGTAAAACCAGACAAAATTATATAGGTAGCTAAAAAGGCTGAAGAATAT
>Oklahoma_p2__coassemble_1854_pt1 | contig 11568 bp, 7 predicted proteins | sample Oklahoma_p2__metabat2_high_PE_022 | metagenome-assembled genome bin Oklahoma_p2
GTTATATACATTTAATCCAAACATTTACTAAAATTGATAGAAAAAATTTTATCACAAAGAGCATCAAAAAACAATTAAAGAGAATTTTCTGCAAACTACTATTTTTAAAGAATTTTCTGTCAAAATGCTTTTTGCAGATACATTTTCCTCTGTAAAAATACATTAAATTTATTTTCTGTGATTTTATGACTTTATTTTACTTTTTACTTGACAAACTGTACACTTATCGCCATAATAGAGAAAACACAAGCCTCAAATGTTAAATTAATATGTACTAAAGGCAACGAAGGGGAAAATTTATCTGCCATAGCTTTTCAGAGAAACGGCGGTTGGTGCGAGCCGTAATGCAGCAGACAAAGATGCTCACCCCAGAGCCGCCGCTCTGAAGCTTTAGGAGCGGACGCAGGGCAGCGTTACGCCTCCGAAGCACCTTCGGAAACAATGAAGTATAATTTAGGGTGGTACCGCGATTCTTCGCCCCTATCTGCACAGCGCAGGTAGGGGCTTTTCTTATACCTGTAGCTGAATTTCAATATATTGGAGGATGTAACCTATGGGTATGACAATGACTGAAAAAATTCTTGCTAAGCATGCAGGCAAAGCTAGTGTAAGCGCCGGCGATTTGCTGATTTCTCAGGTTGATTTGGTTTTGGCCAACGATATTACTGGACCGCCCGCCATTACTGAATTTGAAAAAATCGGCAAGCCTGTTTTTGATAAAAACAAGATTGCTCTTGTTCCTGACCATTTTTCTCCCTGCAAGGACATTAAGTCTGCAACTATGTGCAAGCGTATGCGCGACTTTGCTCGTCAGCACCAGATAAAGAATTACTTTGAGGTAGGTCGTATGGGTATTGAGCACGCACTGCTGCCAGATGCAGGCCTGGTTGCTCCCGGCGAAATCATCATCGGTGCTGACTCCCACACCTGTACCTATGGCGCCCTCAATGCCCTCAGCACGGGCATGGGACAAACTGACATTGGCGCAGCTATGGCCAGTGGCACTACTTGGTTTAAGGTTCCCTCCGCTATCAGGGTTAACCTGACTGGTACCCTGCCCCCCTTTGTCCGTGGCAAGGATATTATCCTGACCATAATTGGTATGATTGGCGTTGATGGTGCACGCTACCAAAGCCTAGAGTTTTTTGGTGACGGTATCAGCCAGCTGTCTATGGCGGACCGCCTTACCATCTGTAACATGGCTATTGAAGCAGGTGCTAAAAACGGCATCTTCCCTGTTGACGAAAAAACTGTAGAGTTCTTAAAGGCACGTGGCGTTGATAGACCTTGGGAGGCTGTTACTCCTGATGCGGACGCGGAATATACCAAAGTCATCGACATTAAGCTAGATGAGCTGATGCCTGTTGTGGCCTATCCCCATCTGCCCGAAAACACCCATCCCGCTAAGGAAGGCCATAATATTAAAATTGACCAGGTTGTTATTGGCTCCTGCACCAATGGACGCTTGGAGGATTTGGCTCAGGCTGCGGAAATCATGAAGGGTCACAAGGTTTGCGACCATGTCCGCATGATTATCATTCCTGCAACACAGGAAATTTATAAGGAAGCTATGGGCTTAGGCTATATTGATACCTTTATTGATGCAGGTGCTGCCGTTTCCACACCCACCTGCGGTCCCTGCCTTGGTGGCTACATGGGTATTTTGGCAGCAGGCGAAAAAGCTGTTTCCACTACAAACCGTAACTTCCGCGGCCGCATGGGCCACGTAGACAGCGAGGTTTATCTGGCCAGCCCCTACACTGCGGCTGCCAGCGCAATCACAGGCTATATCACCAGCCCTGAGGAGGTAATGCAATGAGCAAGGTTTGGCGCTACGGCGATCATATAGACACAGATGTTATTATTCCCGCAAGATATTTGAATATTGCTGATTTTACTGAATTAGCAGAGCACGCTATGGAGGATGCCAAGGAAAGTCAAGTTCTGAGCTTTGCTGCCAACGTACAGCCGGGCGACTTTATCGTAGCAGGCAAAAACTTTGGCTGTGGCTCTTCTAGAGAGCACGCACCTGTAGTACTAAAGGTAAAGGGCGTTAAATGCATTATTGCCGATAGCTTTGCCCGTATCTTCTACCGCAACGCCATTAACATTGGCCTGCCTGTTTTGGAAATTGGCCCTGATGTAGAAAAAATCCAAGACGGCGATGAAATAGACGTGGATATGCAAAAGGGCAGCATCCACATCATTAATAAAAACATTACTATTACCTGCAAGCCACTGCCAGAATTTATCCAAAAAATTGCGGACTACGGCGGACTGATTAACTATATAAAAGGAGAGAACGCATAATGAAGATTACCCTGCTTCCCGGTGACGGCATCGGTGTAGAGATAGTTGACGCTGCAGTTGAGGTTTTAGACGCAGCAGCACAAAAATTTAACTTTAATATTGAATATGACAAGCAGCTCATTGGTGGCTGTGCCATTGATGCCACAGGCGTGCCCCTGCCAGAAGCTACCATTGCCTCTGCTAAAGCTGCAGATGCAGTGCTCTTAGGTGCTGTTGGCGGACCTAAATGGGATAATGTTGCCCCTGAGCTTCGTCCAGAAAAGGGACTTTTAGGTATTCGTAAGGCACTGGGACTGTACTGCAACCTGCGTCCTATGACCGTTTCCAAATATACGGCTCACCTTTCTCCCTTAAAGGCTGAACGTGCTGAAGGCGCAGACCTTTTAATCGTTCGTGAGCTGACCGGTGGCATTTATTTTGGCCAGCACACCGAAGCTCATATCAATGCAGACGGCGTAGAAGAAGCTAGCGACATTGAGCTGTACACCCGTCCTGAGGTAGAGCGTATTGCCCGCTTCGCCTTTGAGGCTGCTAAAAAGCGTCGTGGCAAGGTAACAAGCGTTGATAAGGCCAATGTTTTAGGCTCCAGTCGTATGTGGCGCAAGATTGTTGCGGAAATGCAGGCTAAGGATTATCCTGAGGTAGAGCTAAACAACTTCTATGTAGATAATTGTGCCATGCAGCTGGTGCTTAACCCTAAGCAGTTTGATGTTATCCTGACAAACAATATCTTTGGCGATATCTTAAGCGACGAAGCTAGCACCATTGCAGGCAGCATTGGACTTTTGCCCAGTGCCAGCCTTGGCGACGGCACAGGCATGTACGAGCCCATCCACGGCAGTGCTCCAGACATTGCAGGCCAGGGCATTGCCAATCCTTTGGCAACCATCCTCAGTGCCGCCATGATGCTCCGCTATTCCCTGAACCAAAATGCTGCAGCGGACGCTATTGAAGCTGCTGTTGACTCTGTCATGGAGCAGGGCTACCGCACCCCTGATTTATATGCTGAAGGCTTGAAAAAGATATCCACTGCTGAAATGGGACATTTAGTTGCGCAGGAGCTGCTAAAATAAACATATTTGCCTAAGCTTTTAGCTGCAGCAACCAAAAAGCATACATATATGAAAGACTGCCATACAAACGGCAGTCTTTTTTTGCGTGCACTCCAGCTTGCTACCCAACCATAATATTGTCAACCAATCCACTAAGCCTGTGCTTTACAGCTTTACGTATCCACCTATTAACCATAGACATAAGCCACAGCCCCTCAGCCTTGCAAAACGCTATTATGTATTGACATTATTTTTATTTCTTAAGCATTATATAATTAACGAAAATAATATTTCTTTATAGTCATTCTACCTTACTTCACTTTAGACAACCAACGTGCTACAATAGAGGATATAAGCTTTAGGAAAGCTATTATTTATTGGAGAGTTGAATTAGATGAAGCTTTATAGCAAACCCATGACACCTTTGCAGATTCAGCAATATCTGCACAAGCTGCAGCTAGAAAATCTAAATCCTGCTGCAGACCTGGCAACGCTAAAAAAGCTACAGGACGCTCATTTAAAATTTATACCCTATGAAAACTTTGACTGCCTTAATGGCAGGATTACCTCCCTTGACCACGAGGATATGTTTAATAAAATGATTCTGCATAATCGTGGCGGCATCTGCTTTGAGCTGAACGGCCTTTACAATTGGCTGCTAGAATCCCTTGGCTATGATGTAGTAAGTTATGCAGGACGCTTTATTGATAAAATCAAAACCTACCAGCTGCGCCGTCATCGCACCATGTGCGTTAATATTAATGGTACACGCTACGTAACGGATGTAGGCGTCAATAGTGAAAGCCCACGCATCCCCTTAGAGCTGGTGGAAAATAAAATTCAAAGTGATGGCATCAGTCAATATAAATACACTAAGGACGAATTTTGGGGCTGGCTGCTGTGGCAAAAGGAAAAGGGCAAGCCTTGGAAGCGTATGCTGGGATTTACAGAGGAGCAGCAGCTTGAAAAGGACTTTCAAATGGCAGCCTTTTGGTGTGATGCCCATCCAGACTCACCCTTTAACAAAAATAAAAATTTATCCATTTTCCGCGAAGACTGTAATATTACTATTCGCAGCAATTATCTCAAATTCTATTTAGGCGGCAGAGTCAAATACCGCTATCGTATCCGTAATGGCGCCGAGCTAAAGGAGCTTTTATGGGAATACTTTGGTATCAATGTAGAATATCAGCTAAAGGATGATGGTATGGACTTTGAGTAAGCCGCAGAAAGGAGTACCCATGAGCCTTTTAGACAGAATACCACCCTATAGTAAAAAAATATTGGCCGCTCTTGAAGAAGCAGGCTTTGAAGCTTATCTTGTAGGCGGAGCAGTGCGTGATTTACTACTTAACCTCACTCCCGGAGATTATGACATTACCACCAATGCTCATCCCGAGCAGGTTTTGGCGCTGTGCCAGCAAAAGAACTGGTTTACAGTAGATAACTTAGGCAATAATTTTGGCTGTGTAGTCATAGTCCTTGATGGTGTACCTACTGAGGTAACCACCTTCCGTGGCGAACGCTATGGCGAAGGCGATGCTCATAGGCCTGAAAAAATTTGGTACTGTGATAAATTAGAGGATGATTTAAGCAGACGTGACTTTACCATTAACGCCATGGCCATGGATTTACGTGGTAAGGTTTATGACTATTTTGGCGGTCAAAAGGATTTAAAAAACAAGGTCCTGCGTACTGTTGGTCCATCCTCTAAGCGTTATGAGGAGGATGGCCTAAGAATGCTTCGTGCCTGCCGCTTTGTAGCACAACTTGGCTTTACCTATGTACAGGAAGACGATGTTTTACCAGCCTTTGGTATGGAGGGAACCCCCTATTACCTAAAGCAAAATTATAAAATGCCTATAGAACGCTGCCATGATTTATCTCTAGAGCGTGTACGTACTGAGCTTGATAAGCTGCTGCTTTCTGATAACGCAGGCCATGGCTTAATGCTTTTAGTAGCCACAGGACTGAGTGATATGAGCTGCAGAGTAAAATCTAACGGCACCTATAAGGATGTCCCCATCCTGCCAGAGCTGCGTCATCAGGTAGGCTTGCCACAAAACCCCAAGTACCATTGCTATGATGTTTTTGAGCACACACTATTAGCCATTGATACAGCGCCAAAAGAGCTAGCTATACGTTGGGCCTTAGTAATACACGACCTTGGCAAAGGCTTAGAAAACGTCCGCATTATGAAAAACGGACAGCCCAGTGACCCTGGTCACGAGGCCGTAAGTGCCGTTATGGGCAAGGAAATTTTAACAAGACTGCAATATCCGCCCAAATTCATTAAACTAGTAGTATGGCTTGTAGCACAGCATATGCGCTTTGCTCCTATGCTGCTTACAGGGCAAAAAACACTGCTCCGTTGGATTCGTAGCGAAGCAACAAGCGGACAATTTAGCAAGCAACAGGAAATGGTTGAGGCCTATGCACAGCTAGTAGAGGTATTTTTAGCAGATATGGGTGCAACCCACGCCCGCAATGATGAAAAGCTGATGCTAGAGGGTAAACAGCTGGGCGAGCAAACAGTAGAGCTAGCAAGAACATTAATGCCAGTGGGCACCAGTGACCTTAATGTTAGCGGCAAAGAACTGATGGAAATAATGCCACGTGAGCAAATCCGCTACGTGCTGCCCTACCTTTTAGAGCGCGTCCAGGCAGGCAATCTGCTCAATGAAAAAGAGGCCCTGCTGCAGGCCGCTAAAAAGCATCTGCAGAGAGCCAATAAAACAGGAAGTGAAAAATGAAAAGATATTTAATCGTCATACTATGCGCCTTTATTGTAATTGCAGGTGTAAATTATCTTATTCAGCAATTTACAGCACCAACAACCAGCTCCAACGAGCATCCTACTGGCGGCGCCTACCAATTTGAGGGTAAGCACGATGTAAAAAACTCCGTCTACTTTGCTGCACCAGATTTTTATAATATTAAATCTAATAAAAATCTAGTTATCCTGAGCAACTTCAAAACCATGCGGCAAAAAACAGGCTACACCTGTGCTCCTGTAGCAGCCGCCATGGTGGTAGAGCACGCATTAGGACAATGTCCTCATACAGAAATGGAAATTGCCAAAATTATGAGCACCAGTCAATATAACGGCACCACCATCAAAGGCGTTGTCAAATATTTTGAACACCTTGGTTGGAATGTAGAAAGCTCGGCTAATAATACCAGTCCCAAAAACTACAAGGATTTTCTTTGGTTTGTACAGCAGCACCTTCATAAGGGTATTCCCATCATCGTCGAAAACGTAGAATGGGGCGGTCACTACCGCGTCATCATAGGCTATGACACCATGGGAACGGACTACACCGGTGATGACGTCCTCATCATGGCCGACTCCTTTGACCTTGCAGACCATGTCCAAGACGGCTACAACGTAGAAAACGCACAAAAATTCTTCTACATGTGGTTCGACGCCAAGCTCTTCAGCAGCTGGGACCAGGCAACCCCCTGGGTAGCAGCGTGGCCTAAGTAAATAACGTAGATAAAAGTAAAACTCTCCCTCGCAGTAGATGCGAAGGGAGAGTTTTTGAGTTTAAGCGTATATGTACACTCTACCTCTCCGTCATTGCCTACGGCAATGCCACCTCTCCTTAAAAGGAGAGGCTTAAGTACATTCGAACATAAGGCTCCCCTTTTAAGGGGACAAGGTGAATTGGCCGTAGGCCAAGAGAGGGCGGTCTGGACCGGCTGTCAGCGTAGCTGACTGAGAGGTTTGCGTTATACTGCGTCTTATTCAATAGAAATTAGAAATTAAAGTTCAAATTAGCCATCCACTTATTAGCCTTCACGCTATCGCCCTTTTGGTACTCATAACCCAAGCCATAGGTTACGTTATCACTTACAGCTTCTACGCCAATACGTGCAAAGTAGCTGCCTTCGTCGGTTACATCGTAGCCGAAGCCATCAGCTGCACCGTTCAGGCTTACGGTTTGAGCGCTGTCAGTGTCTCCCATTGCCCATACATAGCCTACTTCAGCTACAGGACGAATGGTCATGCCGCCAACCTTAGCTTCTGCACTGTATTTTAAGCCTACAGGCAGCAGGAACAGGTTTGCATCATCTGCATCATAGCTCATACCAATGGAGTTGGTGTAGTTGCCAGTACCAACGTGCATGTAACGAACGCCTGCATAGGGAACAAATCTGCCACCGTCAGTCTCGATATCTTTTTCTACACGAACGCCTACGCTGAATGCATCGGACTCAGGCTCACCGGTCAGAGCAAAACCGCTGTTGTGTTGAGTAATCTCGTTCTTGCCATGGAGATAGCTGATGTCGCCAATTACAGCATTATCATCATTAGTAACGCTGCCGTAAACGCTTACGCCGTAGTATTCAGCATCGTTTTCAGTACGTGCTGCCAAAGTGTTGCCATTAATGCTGCCATCAACATAGGTCAGAGCTGCACCTGCTACTACGTTGTCCTTCTTATAGAAGTCACCGCCAACTACAATGCCATTGTACTTAGCATCATAATCTGCACCAAAGTTAGCAACAGGCAAGCCTTTTACGTTCTCTTTGTTATGAACATAATGTGCCCAAATATCGCTGTCATGGTCAAACTCACTGCTCAGGGAAACGTGATCAGCAACTGCATCAGTCAGGATATTGCTTACTGCATAGGTGCTGTGTGCCACGCCAGCCAGCTCGCTCATTGCACCTGCACTGTTCAAAGCACTGATTTGTGCATCGGAAGAAGCATTAACCTTGTTGTTTACAGCTGCATTGAAGAAATCTGCTGCTTTAGAGGTTTCGTGCTTATCAAGAGCATTGTCTACAACGTTAGCAATAATAACCTTGTTGCCATAAACATCATTAACCTTCTTCAAGGAAGCAGTTACATCAAACTTATTATCAGAAGTATTTTCACCCTTCAGTTCCAGCAGGCTGTTATCGGAGATAATATTTTTATCTGCCCAACCCTTATCAGCGCCAGCAATAACGTGATAAGTTTCACCCTTCTTAGCACCGTCAATGTACAGCTTAGCACCTTCATCAACAGTAGAAGAGGTTACGCCGCTCAGAGCTGCTGCGTTGTTGCCATTAATCTTGCTGCCGTCAACCATGGTCAAAGAATTTGCTGCTGCATTAAAGCTGCCTGCAGTTGCAGCACCAAAGTCACCAGAAGCAGCCTTGCCGCCATCAATGGAGATAGAACCTTTACCAGCTTCCAATTTTTGGTTGCCTGCAATGTACAGAACTGCAGTAATATCCTTCTCGCCAAACTTCAGACCAGTCTTTTCAAACATAGCCTTAGCTGCGGTGGTATCAGAGGTGCCAATTGCTACATAGTTGTTACGAGCAATCTGCACATTACCATTAACATTTTTATCAAATTTCATACCATGTTGACCAGCAGCCTTATCCCAAGCAGGATCAAAGCAAATGGTAGAACCATTCAGATTTACACTTTCAAAGGAAGTAGAAGCACTTGCATCATCAGTACCGATATTAGTTACAGTACCCTGTTGTGCACTAAAAATACCAGAAACATTACCAGTGATAGTGTTGGTACCTTCATTAACTACAATAGTGTTAGCTTCCAGCTTGCCATTAACAGCGTTTACAGTACCACCATTAAGCTCAATATCATCTGTAATAGTAGTATTGCCCTTAGTATTCAAGGTGCTGTCCGCATTTACGGTAACACTGCCGTTCAGGGTATATTCAGTATCAGCATTAGCCAAAGCATTACCAATATTCAGGGTACCATTAGTCTTGCTTGCACCATCAACAACATTATCAGTACCAACAACAACATTAACCTTAGCCTCAGCATCTTTTTCTACAGTAATAACTGAACCGCCATCAGAACCGCCAAGAGTAACCTCTTTGTCATTGGTAATAACCATACCGTTAGACCCTGCTGCCAGCTCCAAAGAATCAACATTAAAGCCATTAGCAACACTATCTTTAATCTCAATTTCTTCTACGGTATCACCTTCAGCCTTAGTGCTACCAACCAACAGGTTGCCCTCAGACTCAGCAGTTACTTTATCAAGAGCAACATCATTACCAAGACCTGCTGCCTCATCAACAGTAACTCTATTATCCTCAACACCACCAACCAGAGTACCAGTCATAACAACATTAGTCTTACTGGAATTGTGTTTTTGCATAGTATCAACTGCAGATTGAACAAAGTCAAAATTGTATTCCTTATCAGTCAGGCTAACAGTACCACTTACAAAATCAACCTTCTTATTTGCAGTATCAGTAATTGCATTGCCAACAAAATCAGAACCAACAGTATCTGCTTTAGTAAAGATTTGGTCTGCAGTAGTAGAAAGCACGCCGCTGTCAGTCAGCACAAGCTTGCCGCCGCCAACAATGCCAGTTGATAAATCATTAGCAGTAAAGGTTGCGCCGGTCAGGTTTACCTTACTGCCATTAGCGATGTTCAGAACGCCGCTCATATTGCCGCCTGCAAGGTTGATGGAACCGCCATCAGTAGCAATAAACTGAGTTTTTGTGCCGTCGAATACGCTATCAGCAGTAATATTAACTATACCACCACTATGTGCTTCAATATTACCATTGAGTACCTTAAGCTCTTTTCCACTAGAGCCTGCATTCAATGTTGCATTATCCTGTGCACACAAAGCCAAATGACTTGCATTAATAGAAACATTACCTTTTAAATCAGTAACAGCATAGTCACCAGAAGCTAAAACGCCTATGCCTAATCCTTTACCTAAATTATTGGCAACAACATTTAAATCTCCGCCAATAAATACTTTACCATTACTAGAACTTACAGTATCAGCTTTTGATGCATAATTAAATACGCCAATGGCAGTCTTATCTTCTAAATCTGATGATGTTTTTGCTTTAATATTAACATTACCCAAAATATTAATATTACCATTACTATTAGCATAAAAAGATGTCATAATACCTCTAGCATCAGAGGTTATACTACTAACATCAATATCAAGCACAGAGCCACTTACAGCATTAATATTCGCACTATACTGTGAAATTATACCAATTGCAGCATTATTTGCAGCAACCTTAATGTCCAATTTCTTACCATTAAAATTGATTGCACATGGATAACCGCTTGAGGATAAGGCTACTCCTTTATCTACAGACTCTATAATTAATTTAGCGTCATTATTAAAATTAACATATGTATTATAGGCATTACCAGCATCGCCCATAATATCTACACCGCACACGTTTTCAACAACCTCGCTATTATTAATCATATGAATAATTGCAAGACCATTAAAATTAGTAGTACTCATATAAGAAAGTACACCTTGAAATGGACTAGTATAAGATTTTCCATTCTCCATCTTTAGTGAAAAATCTTTACCAAATGATATAACACCACCGTTGTTTTCAAAATTTTGCACGCCATACATACGTCCTGTTTCAGACTTCAATACAACATTTGTGGTACCTGTAACATCAATATTAGCACCATACCAAGCCTCTAAACCGAGTGTAATACCAGTAACAGCATTAGCACTTATATCCAAATCACCATTTATATTTATAGTGCCACCATTATTAGCTCTAACTGCTCTAGCATGAGTAGCTTCACTAGCATTAATCTTAATACTAGTATTACCAGTTATATCAATTGTATTTGCTGTTCCTGTTGCTATACCATACAACCGGCTTGCTGATGTACCTTCTACAGAATTATTTATAAGTTCTAATGAATTAGCCTTAACAGTCAGATTTGCACCATTAACACCAATAACAGCATATCTACCATCATCACCCTCTACATTTTCTTTCTGAGAGGCAATCATAACAACTTTAGTGCTATTTAAATCCTCAAATACTGTATCTGTTTTCACAACTCCCAAATCATCCGCCGCCATTGCGCTGCCAGTAATGACAAATGCCATCAACGCGCCTAAGGCTAAGCTTCTTTTCAGCATTTTTTTGTTTTTCATTTAACCCCAACCTTTCCCGATGTCACAATGGCAATAAATAAACCATCCATTAGTGACAAAATTTAAATTTATAAAATGGCACTACGCCATTAAATAACCACAAATTTTAAACTAATAAAAAGAATAAATATTAGTACCTGTTATTATATTCTAGTAACAATCAGAGCCATATATATCGTATTTGCAAATAAATATTTTTTTACAAAAATTATAACATTTAGTCTCTTCCTTAGTCAAGAAAACGCACATTAAATACATTTACTTAATAAAACCGCCAT
>Oklahoma_p2__coassemble_1973_pt1 | contig 10982 bp, 10 predicted proteins | sample Oklahoma_p2__metabat2_high_PE_022 | metagenome-assembled genome bin Oklahoma_p2
TTTAATGGTAATAAGTATGAGGTTATTTTCTCTCCTAATGGTAGCAAGGTAGAGCTATTCAAGTTAGTTTATTTTACAAAGCACGCTCCAAAAGCATTATTAGAAAACTGGTCTTTTATCATAGGACGCAAAGCTGATCCTGACTTTTATATTTCTTTTGGTGATTTATCTATAAATGCTAAGGATGTACAGCTTTGGGTAGAAGCTTTAGATAAAAAGCATATGGATTTAAGTATGTATTGCCCTAAGCTAGCAGCATTACCGGAAGAGCAGCGTCAGCAATCCTTTGGAATTTTAGGCTTTTTAGCTAGTAAGGCGGCTGGCGAAATGAACTTAATGTCTTATGTAGACAGTGTAAATGTTTTGGAAGCGCCTTTGACTGATAAACCATATTTGCTAAATGATCTTCCTATGCTGATGGAAAATATGAATTGTGACCTTAATATTAGTGCTGAAGAATACCTTGAGTGCGGTATATCCTATGGTCGTAAGGAAAATGATGATGCTTTTGAAGTACATTTGGATATTTTAAAGGGATTTACCTTATGTCCATCATTGTTTAATGAATATTTGGATGGCACTACCAACGGATTTGATGAGCTCTATGCAGATGGAGCTATAGCTGGCTTTGTTTGCTACTCTCTAGAAGAATTTGTAGGCGAAGATAGAACGGAGAAGGTTATAGCCTTTAATCAGGAGCTGGGAAAATATTTAGAAAAATATGCAGGCTCTGATGTATATACATATATAGGTGATGCGGTGGGTAAGCATTGTGGCTATGTAGATGTAATTGCCTGGGATTTACCAACATTTGTAGATACTGTTGCTGAATTTTTCAAGAATAATAAATCTGCTAAGGTTGATTTTTATGGCTTTAAGCGAGACAGTGAAGTAATAAATTTGTGGGAGGGTGCTGTGCTTCCTGCAGCTATAAATGAAGCTACTGGCTCTATTTTGTCTGCAGAGGACATAGAGATGATAGAAAGCTTTATGGATGATGGTTCTGGATATTTTTATAAAATGGTAAGTTATTTAGATGATTTTGTTGCTGCTGGCATTAATGAAGGACGCTTTACGGAACGTCAGGCTAGGGAAGACTTACAGCTGGCTTTATGGTATGCTTATGCCTACAACAATATTGACCGCTATGATTTTTATTGGAAAACCTTAAAGTGGATGCCAGATTCAGAAAAGAACGCCAGTGGCTGTGCTACCTGGTATTATCGCTATTCTGTGGCACTCATGTATTGTGGCAAGCTGGAAATGGCCCACAAATATGCAGAGCTTGGCGCTGTAGAAGAGCCAGACTATCCTTGGAATTGGCTGCAGGTAGGTAAATTGCGCAGCTATTTTGGCGATAAGGAAGGCGCTTTGGAGGCTGCTGAGCAGGGACTGCGCTTGGTACCTAATGACCATGAGTTCTTAACAATGCGTAAAGAAATTTTGGAAGATGCTACCATTGAGCAAATGGAATATCATTGGATCAATCCAGATGCAGACAGTAGACTGCAGGAAGGCCTGGACGAGGATGCTGATGAAAAGCAGCAATCTATTTCTTGTATCAGAATTAATGAGGATGGATTAAGCAGGTTTAAGAAATTATTTGCCTTAGAAAATTGGGAGGCAGATAATCCGGCTTGCAGTGGCAATTATAGTATTGGACAGCGTAATCCCCTTATGGTATTTAGAATGAATCAGGCTGGCTTATCTAAGCTTAATTATTCTTGGCTGGAGGCACTTAAAGCCAAGCTAGACAGTGGCTGCTGGTTGGAGGCAGAAGCTCCTGAAGGCGAAGGCAAGGGTGTTTTGGAGGCAGTTATTGTAAATCCTGATTATTCAGTAGGCCTGGGCTATGCTATAGATGGTAGCGAAAGAAGCTTCCAGTTATTTTTGGACAAGGACTGGCAGATGACCAGCTATTGGATGTCTGAAGATGATAAGGAAGAGCAAACTAGCACGGATTATACAGATGCTAGCACCGTAGTAACAGCTGAAAACAATTGGCTATCATAATTTTATATTAAAGCAGTAAAAAGGCTGTTGTATGCTAAACGTACAACAGCCTTTAATTTTAGACGTATCATAAGATATATATATCTTTAAAGATGTTTGATTAAGCAGGCTCAATGTATGGAGCAAATATGCAGAATTAAGAGCATATCGACAGTCGTAAAGAGAAAGTGCTGAAATTTAATCAGGAAATATTTCTATATTCAAGAATAGAATTGCTTTGCAGGGATTTTGCCAAATAGGGAGATGTAGTTATAATAAAATAAATATGTAAAGTTGCAATCCGAGAAAGAGTTGTTTGGAATGTTAAAGAATATTGGCTTTGAAGCTATTGAAGCTGCTCTTATACCCTTAAGGACGTTAGTTGTGCAATGGCTTTGGAGGTTGCCAAGGCTAGTGCTTGCGGTAAGGAGCTACCTGACAACTAGAAAAAGGATAATACCAAAGAGCAGTTTAACTAATAGAAAAAGATAATCTGCAATGGTAAAAGTACATAATTTTTTGCAATTAAATTTTTTTCGTGTAGTGCAAAGTGACATAAACTGTCATATTAGTCTGCTATACTGCTAACAGTGGAGTGAAAGACTCAACTAAACAACATGCTATGGTGGGAAAGGCTTATTGTGGGAAATAGCCTTTCCTACCTATGGCGTGATGGATGCTTTGATAGGGGGTTGAAAATTATGTTGAACAATAACGTGTATATGGCAAAGGCTTCTGATGTGGATAGTAGCCATGTGGGTGAAAAAAGAGCAGGCGTAGGCCGTCCTAAGCTGGGGCCAACCAGTAAGATGCGTTCTATGAGGCTGACAAATGATGAGTATGATTTTGTTCGTTGGGCGGTAAAGCAATATCGTGCAAATGTGGAAAGCATTGATGTACAGCTTTTTAAAAAGAATATATAATATATAGTAGAAATACATTAAATATTCCTATACATTTTGCAAGGAGGGTAATTTTATGAACAATATTAAGGAAAGGCTAAAATTTAATGTTAGTGGAATTATGGTATTAATGCTTTTAGCAGCTTTTAGCCTAGTATATTCTAGTTACCATATTATTGAAACTGGCGAGCGTGGTGTAGTACTGCGTTTAGGAAAGTTTACTGGTATTATGAATGAAGGTTTGAATTTTAAAATTCCTTTTATGGAAAAGGTTGTACCAATGAGTATTCGTGATGATAAGTTTACACTTAAGCTAGAGGTTTCTAGTAGTGATATTCAAAGCATTTCTGTTGAAGAAAGCTTGGTATATGCACTTAATCCTGAAAGCGTAGGCAAGGTTTATCAAACCTATGGTACTAAATATGCAGATATTTTGATTCGTCCTGCTTTGGCAGAAATTACTAACAGTGTTATTGCTGCCTATCCTATCGAGCAGTTTGTTGAGAAAAGAACTGAAATCAGTAATAAAATTCGTGAGGAATTTGTTCAGCGTATGGAGGGAACTGGTGTAGTTGTCAAATCTCTTAGCCTGACCGAGCATGATTTTAGTGATGAATACAATAAAGCTATTGAAGCTAAAAAGGTAGCGGAGCAGGGTGCGTTAAAGGCTAAGTATGACTTGGAACGTGTTACCTTAGAGGCAGAGGCTCAGCTGAAGAAGCAAAAATCCTTAAATGAGCTTGTATTGCGCGAAAAAGCTATTGATAAATGGGATGGCAAGCTTCCTCAATACTATAGTGGCGACAATCTGCCCTTTATTAGTTCTAAATAAGACTGAAAAATTATGGAGAAGTGAGCTGTGCTTCTCCATATATGCTTTATAATACTTGTGAAAATATGCTAAAATATGGTGTAAGAGACTGTATAGCCATAAGAATTTTTGCGGATTGCGCTGAGTGTGATTTGTAGAATAATGATTGTTTTTAGGTGGGAGGTACATATTTTGAGAAAATTTTTAGTCGTAGACTTTGAATTCACTACTTATACAAGACCGGTTGGCAGACCTAGCGGTTATTTTTCTGAGATTATAGAAATTGGTGCTGTGCTGCTCAATGGTGATATCTTTGCTGAAGAAGGACGCTATCAAAGCTTTGTAAAGCCCAAATTCTTCCCTAAGCAGGCTAAGGATTCTTTGGCGTTTTGTATGATTACCGATAAGGATATGAAAGCCGCTATTGAATATCCTGAGATGGTAAAAAAGATGGCAGATATGTACGTTCCTGGCGAAACATATTTTGTTGCCTGGGGCGATAGCGACTACAAGGTAATTGATACTGCCTGCCAACGCTACAAGATTGATAATCCTATTCTTAAGGAAGATTATCTTGATTTAGCTTATGCTTATAAGCTGATGCATGATCATAACTACACCACTGGTCTTAAGGCTGCTACTGAGGAGCAGGAGGTAGACACTGCAGGCTTGTGGCATACTGCCTTTGATGATGCCAATAACACAGGCAAGCTACTGAAAAAGCTGATTGAAAAGGGCTGGAAGCCTGAGGATTATTTCCAAAAGCTAGCAGAGCTGGAGGCGGAAAAGCAGCAATAAAGATATTTTATAAATATTAGTGATGTTAAGGAAAAGGAGGAGTACGAGGATTGAGCGTGCTTCTCCTTATGTTTTTGGAAAATTAGTATATTTGTAGTTGGTTATGGGCGATAAGTTATTGATGGTATAGGTGGAGCTTCATTAGAATAAATGTCGCCTTGGTAGCGACCAACGCAGAAGAAGTACTTTATATAATAGGTATGTAGGTTGAAGAAATATTTAATGTGGGATGTCCTTTAGGCAGTGTGGGAGCTGCCTAAAGGAATACATGGTGGTTATAGGAGAGGTGCTTATGAGCAGACATAAATTACGTAAATGTCCTAAATGTGGTAGCAATAATGTGGCAGAGATTTTGTATGGTATGCCTGATTTTAATGATTACAAGCTGCAGGCAGATTTAAAGGCTGGCAAAATTGTTTGTGGTGGCTGCTGTATAAGTGGGAATGACCCAGAATATAGATGTAATGAGTGTGGCTGTGAATTTGGAAAAGACTGTTAAGTAATGAGTTTGGGGAGGTAGTTGCCAATGCCGTTAAAGATAGTACGCAATAATATTGTTAATATGGAGGCTGATGCTATTGTAAATACTGCCAATTATTTTCCTATTGTTGGCAGTGGTGTTGATTCAACTATTTATGAGGCAGCGGGCTTTAGGCAGCTTTTGGGTGAACGCCAAAAAATTGGCGAGATTCCCTACGGTGATGTAGTGGCTACGCCAGCCTTTGCTTTGAAGTCTAAATATATTTTTCATGCGGTGACACCTTGCTGGCGAGGTGGTGATAATGGCGAGGCTGAGCTTTTGCGCAGCTGCTACGAAAAAATTATGCAGTTGGCGATTACTTATAATTGCCAAAGCATAGCTATGCCACTTTTAGCAACTGGTAACAATGCTTATCCTAAGGGACTATCTTTGCAGCTGGCTACAGAGGTTATTACCTCATATTTAGCTAATTTTGACATTATGGTCTACTTAGTAGTATACGACAAAGCTTCCTTTACTGTGGCTGGTAAGCTGTTTGCAGACATAGAAAGCATGCTGGATGAAAGCGATATAAAGGACGAGTATTTTTATGAGGAATTTGAGTGCTTTGAAAAATTTATAGACAAAGGCTATAAAGAAAATAGAAGGCCTCATAATGATTATCAAGAGAAGCTATGCTGTTCATTAGAATACGATGATGTTCGTGAAAAGAAAAGCAGATTTAGCGCTGCTCCTAAAGCCGATGCCAAAAAGAAAATTAGTGGTATTGAGCTTGATGAGGCGCTGACCAGACTATTAAAAAAAACAGAGCCTGTAAGCTTTTCCGAAAAGCTTTTTCAGCTGATAAATGAGCGTGGCATGGATGATGTTGAGGTATATAAAAACGCTAATATCGACCGTAAGCTATTTTCAAAATTACGTAAAAAGAATTACAAGCCTAGCAAGAATACGGTAATTGCTTTGGCTATTGCTTTAAAGCTAAGCCTTGATGAAGCAGAGGAGCTATTGCAGTATGCAGGCTTTGCCTTGGTCCCTAATAATAGGTTTGATAGCATTATCAAATACTGTTTCAAGCATGAGGTTTATAATATCTATGAGATAAATATTGCCTGTTTATAGTGCTAGACGTGGTGACTACAAGCGCTTATACGAGTGCTATTGGAATATTTATAATCAGGCATTGGCAAATGGATATAATGAAATTGCAGTACCTAACATGGGAATTGTGGGCGGATATCCTGAGGATAAGGCACGTGGTATTGCTATTAAGGCGCTGTGTGAATGGTGTGATGCACATCCTTTTTCCGGACTTAGAGTAATGCTAATTTGTGGTACAGAAAAGAGAAGTGAGGAATATAGTAATAGCTATGAACGCTTTGATGAAGAAGGCAGAAAAACCATAGAAAGCAGTATTGATGAGGATAAGCTGTATAACAGTACTAGGTAAATTATTATATGAAAAATTTTGAATTCCACAGAGATACAGAGCGTCAGTATCAGGAATATGCAGAGCTGCTGAAAAAGCTGTTTTTTGTTTGATTTATAATAAACTCCTGCTAGAGCACTGAGTTAGTGTTTCTGGCAGGAGTTATTTTGTTTGCGGAGAATTATTCAAGATAAGACTTTTTATATGAGGAGACGGATATGGAAATAATTAGAGAAATGGGCTTTCGCAAGCTATATCAGCAATATGTGTATATAGAGTATAAGGACAAGCTGGATGTTTTAGCACAGTATTTTGCAGGTGGTGAAGAGGCAACGGGCGTATTGGCCTTTTGCTATGTGGACCATGAGGCTGGACTTACCTATGAGGTGTTGGCGCTGGCAAAACGAGATGGTGAAGCACTTGATTTTTATGCTGGCAATGATGATATATCTATTATGCTAAGGTATGCAACTGTAGCCGAGGCAGAGGCGCTGCTGCTGCCGAGCGTATTGCCACCATTAAAGGCTTATGCGGACAAGGTAGAGCGTGTGGTAATTGGCTATGCTCACAGTGAGAATGTTGCTAAAGCACGGCAATTGGTTAACCTGGACCCGTGCAGGCATGAGGAATATCCTGACGATGTATTGGTATATCTAGTCCATGGAGATGACCATATAGAAGGCTGCTATGTGCGTGTTGAAGGCATAGGTGAGATGAATTTGACAGGAACGCTTCTTAATGAACCAGAGTACGATTTTGGTTTGCACGTAGGCGACAGCTTCGATTTTTATCTTGTTAAAAACGAATGTGGCATTATGTGCATGGCGATGAGATAGAGATTGATGTGATATTTTGTTTATAAGTAAAATATAAAACCTGAGTTTTTTGTAAGAGAGGCTCAGTTTTTTTGAAATATGATTAAATTATATAGAGCAATGAATTAAGTGTCAGAATTTGTCTGTTTCATATTGTATAATTGCATATATAATGAAAAAGAGGTTTTATATGCAGGATTTAATCGGTCTGTGGGGAATATATTAGTTATATGATTTGCTTAAGAAGGGAGTGAGTAAAGTGCTTACAGCTGGTTGGGCTTTAAAGGAATATGAAATTAATGACAAATTTTATTCTGAGGACGAGCTGTGGGGCGCTATCAATAATGTTCTCAGTCCTAGAAGCAAAAATACTACAAGCTATAAATTTTGTTTTTTGAAGTCAATTTTAGATAATATATACAACGTAAATGAAAATTTAGAAATGTCAATGCTTGATATTTTTTCACGCTTTGCTGAGATTTATTGGAACCTTATCGTAAAGCATCATCTGAATCAGATTCAACGAGGCAAAAAATCTGCTATAGGTAATTTGATTGAGGAAACTAGAAAGCGCAGTAATGCATGTGATGATATGCGCTATGAATGGCTGCCAGAGGCAGAAAAGCAGCTGTTGGTACGTTGTGTAGTAACAGAATGCAGCAAATATGTTGTAGGTGCATTGTGTGCAGATTTGCGTGGTATCGTTTATGGCTTTGATAAGCGGAAAACTAAGATTAAGTTTAACTATAGTGCGTACATTTTCTTGGTTAAATATGCTTATATGATAGGTAAGCTTAATTACTTTGAATGGATTAAGTACATGGAAGGTATTAATGGCAAGGATGTAGCATATAATATTGCCTCGTGCTTGGATGATTCTTCTCAAAGAATGGATTTGAGTAGATATAGAAAAATGTTGATGGATGGTCTTAACCAGCATACCTGTTTCTATTGTGGCAAAGAGTTGCGAAGTAATTGCGATGTGGACCATTTCATCCCTTGGTCATTTGTTAAGGATGATAAGGCGTGGAATTTTGTGCCCGCCTGCAAGCACTGCAACACTAGTAAAAGTGATAAGCTGACGGAAAAGGTATATGTTGATGCCGTAATCAAGCAAAACCAAGAGCTTATTAGAAGGCCCATGCTTTTGGAAGAGTTTAAGCTAGATTTTGAAGGCTATAACGATAATAGACTGTTTGATATGTACAACAGTGCTGCTTTTAATGGCTTTATAACTGGATGGCGACCAAGAGGGTAAGTGTTTTAGATTGTTTAAGGAGATTACCATGTCCACTCTAACCTTTTACCAAAACAATGCTATAGAGTATGCTGCAGAGACTGCCAATGTGGATTTTACAGCTACGCAGGAGCGTTTTCTTAAATACTTGCCAATTGGTAGTCATATTTTGGATTTTGGCTGTGGCAGCGGACGTGATAGCAAATGCTTTTTGGAGCGTGGCTATGCTGTTACGGCTACGGATGGCTGCAAGGAGTTTGTGGCGCTGGCAAGCAGTTATACTGGTTTGGAAGTTAAGGAGCTGCTTTTTAATGATTTGGATGCTGAAAACGAATATGATGGCGTGTGGGCCTGTGCCAGCATTCTTCATTTGCCTAAGGAGGAGCTAAAGGACGTGTTGTGCAAAATTTGCAGAGCTCTTAAAAATGGTGGCTATTTTTACACTAGCTTTAAATATGGTTCCTTTGAAGGAGATGTAAACGGACGTTATTTTACGTATCTTGATGAGGATGGCTTTGCGGAGCTTTTAGCTGCTGTGCCTGAGCTTAAAGCTATTGAGCAATGGGTGAGTGGCGATGTGCGTACTGGTAGAGGTGCGGAAAAGTGGCTGAATGTGATTATGCAAAAGGCCTAGTGTAATGGCTGTAATTAAAAACAAAACTAGCTTCATTAACTAAAGAAAGACTAGAATTTGGGTATTTTGTGCCGACCACTAAAAGTTGGATTATTGAATCTAACTTTTGGAGTCAAGTGCATTTTCTCAAATTCTAGTCTTTTTGTTTTGCGTAAATAAAAATTCTTAAACTATATATGGTTGGCTTAAACTGGTGCTTTGCTGCAATAGCCTTCTGTTTTGTTAATCGTTAAAGTCTATACTCATAATACTGCCAAACGCTATTTTTCTTCCTCCCTCTAGGATTAAGAGTTTTGCGTATTCATCCAGTCTTTTAACGTGAGCTGTAATCCTTTGCGTGCTAGCTGGGGAAGCCTCGTCAACAAAGCAGATGGTTATAAGTGGCTTTTGGTTAATTATTTCTTGTAAATGGTCTAGCTGGCGCTTTAGTATTTCTAGCTCATATTCTGCGGGCTTTTGTTGCTGTTCAAGATATTGGCAAATATTTTTGATTGCTTCTTCGTGTCCGGATAAAGCTGCAAAGGGTGCAAACTGTGCTGCACGCATACCAAGAGCCATATGGGGGTGTTGGCGTGATTTAAGATATGGTTTATGCAAAATGGCAGCGTATTTATCTAAGGAGATTTGCTTCATGCTTTATGACCTCCAATTTGGGCATTGCGTTCGCGTCCTGTTGCTCCCTCCTCGTAGTTTAGACCACGTAGTAATGAATTTTTGCCGAAGCGTTTTTTGATATCTATAACAGTGTGCTGCAGCTTGTCCACCTTGTCACGCTTTGCTTGGACCTGTGGGTCAACAGGCTCGTCAAAAAGAGATAGCTGAGTAACAGTGGCTACATCTGTCTGATTTGCAGCAAGTGTATTATCTGCAGTAAGGCTAAAACGGCGTATTAGCAGCTGGGGCTTGACGATGCGGCGATAAAGCTCCGTCGCCTTATTAATTATTTCATTGCTTAAGGATGTGTGACCGTTTAAATGAATGGTTCCATGTGAATGCTCTGGTACCTGTCTACCATAGTGGTCAATTCTTATTTTGTCAATTTTTGACCTGGTTTCTGGTGCATCAAGATTAGAACGGTCATAGCCTATGGTAAGTACAAGCTGGTCTGTAACAAGGCTTTTGGCAGTTAGGTCAAGAGCGATGGAGTCAGCCATTTCTTTGATAACTATTTCACCCTTTTCCGTGGTGTAGGGAGTGTGCAGTACCTGTCCGCAGCAAATGCTGTGCTTAGACGGACGATAGGCCTTTATTTGCTCTATGGTGCAGGGCTCATAGCCCCAGGCGTGGTCAATCAAAAGCTCTGCATTAATACCAAAAAGCTTGTATAATAGCTCTTCGTTATAATAGCTGCTTTTGGACCCCGTTGAACAAAGCGCAATATCACCCATAGTATAAAGTCCTTCCTGCTCCAGCTTTTTGGCATAGCCCTTGCCAACACGCCAAAAATCAGTTAAAGGTTGGTGCGTCCAAAGCTTTTCGCGATAAAGCTGTTCATCTAAGTAGGCTATGCGCACTCCGTTTTTATCTGCAGGCATTTTTTTTGCTACGATATCCATTGCAATCTTAGCAAGATACAGATTGGTACCAATGCCTGCAGTGGCTGTTATTCCTGTAGTAGTATAAACATCCTTAACCATTTTTTGACATAGCTCCATAGGTGATAATCCGTAGGTTTTAAGATAATGGGAAATATCTATAAAAACCTCGTCGATAGAGTAAACATGGATATCCTCTGGTGCAATATATTTTAAATAGACATTAAGAATATCTGTACTATATTTAATGTAATGAGCCATACGTGGTGGTGCAATGATAAAGTCTATGGCAAGGTCCTGATTTTTTTGCAGCTCGGAAAGAATGTATGACTTTTCCGTTAAGTGTTTACC
>Oklahoma_p2__coassemble_2104_pt1 | contig 10258 bp, 9 predicted proteins | sample Oklahoma_p2__metabat2_high_PE_022 | metagenome-assembled genome bin Oklahoma_p2
TCTTTGCCTGCGTAGATACCGCTCTGGTCGGTTACGCTTTCGTATTTGCTGTCAACGTCGCTCTTGCCTGCACTACCAAAGATACCTGTCTTGTTGGCATTGTACATATCCATAATCAATCACCTAAACAAAAAAACTTCTAAACTGCTGCCTTGCTGTTGTGTTTTGGTCATAGACTGACCCACACGATACTGCAATTCCTTTTCAGCACGTTTAGAAGCTTGTTCCTGTTCTTTTTGTTGTAATATCTGTTGCTGTTTTTGCACAAGATTATCCTGAGGCGCAGAATATACAGTACCTGCTCCAAGATTAAGGGAACTTATAACAACCAAGAAAAATACCTGCGAATTCCATCTTTTCATAGCTCTAATCACCTTCACCCATATAGTCTCTTACAAAAGTAACAGCCACAAAATATTACTAGAACATCCGTATTCTTTTTTTAGACTCATTATATCCCAGACAATAAAAAAAGTAAATAAGTTATTTTTATTATATAAAAATATTGCAACGTCCTTTTGAAAAATTTAAAAAGACGTTGCAATAATGTCTAGAACTTCCAAATATCGCTCTCGTATAACAAAGTCATTACTTTGATTGCTATAACATATTGCTTACACATATAGACTCTTAGAAGAACATTTGGTATATCAGTTACAATATGGTTACTATAAATATCTCAGATATTAAAAAGTTCAGTCACTTTTCTTTTTAACTCTCGCTTATCTCATATAATTTTTTGTATATACCATCCATTTTTAGCAGCTCTTCATGAGTGCCAACCTCCGCAATTTTACCTTCATGGAGCACTACAATCCTATCAGCATTGATAATGGTTGAAAGCCTGTGAGCGATAATTAATGTTGTACGGTCCTTAGCCAAGGCATCAAGAGCACCTTGGATTTGTTTTTCAGTCTTTGTATCAAGAGCAGAGGTTGCCTCATCCAGAATAAGTACAGGCGGATTTTTTAAAAATACTCTGGCGATGGCAATGCGCTGCTTTTGACCACCAGATAGCTTTACACCACGTTCACCTATACATGTTTCGTATTTTTCTGGAAGACGCTCAATAAAATGGTCTGCTGCAGCCAATTTAGCTGCAGACTTAATTTCATTATCTTGTACATTATCCTTTCCATAAGCAATATTAAAGCTTACGGAGTCAGAAAAGAGAAAAACATCCTGCTGCACAAGGCCAATTTGCTGGCGCAATGAGCGCTGCTTATATTGGTTGATATTAATTCCGTCCAGATAAATACCACCCTGCTGTGGCTCATAAAAACGCAGCAGCAGACTAGCAATAGTAGTTTTGCCAGCACCTGTAGCACCAACAAAGGCCACCTTTTCTCCTGGCTTGATAGTTAGGCTAAAGTTTTTTAGTACGGACTGGTTTTCCAAATAGCTAAAGCTTACGTTATCAAAACGCAGCTCACCCTTAATATTTTTGCATTCAATAGCTTCAGGAGCATCATCAATCTCTACAGGTACCTGCATCAGCTCATAAAAGCGCGCAAAACCTGCCATGCCACGCTGATACATTTCTGTAAACACAGTAAGGCGCAAAAGTGGTCTCATAAATAAGTTTACATAAAGTAGAAAGGCTACAAAATCACTAAGAGTAAGCATATTCTTAGCAATTAAAAGACCACCACAGCCAAGCAAGGATAGATTGGTAATATTAGTAAAAAAGTTGACGCTGCCGCCAAAATAGGAAAGTACCTTAAAGGAATTCTTTCTAGTGTTATAAAGAGCATCGCTTTTTTCCATAAAACGCTTTTGCTCAACATCCTCGCAGGCAAAGGCTCTTACAAGGCGCACACCACTTAGTGCCTCCTCTGCCTGAGCAGATACCTCGCCAGAGCGGGCCCTGCTAGCACGAAAGGCAGCCTTCATTTTTTTGTTTACAAAAACTGTATGTACTGTTTTAGCTATTAGCAAGAGAGTAATCAAAAAGCCTAGCCATGGATTCATCCAAAACAGTACGGTTATGGTACCGGTCATGGTTATAGAACAAATAAGCAAATCATTTGGTCCACGAAATGTAAGCTCGCTTACCTCCACCACATCCGTAGTGATGCGTGATAATAGCTGACCTGTTTTGTTGTTGTCATAAAAGCGGAAGGATAGCTTTTGCAGATGCTTAAATAGGTCACGGCGCATATCATTTTCAATGGCAGCACTCATTATATGTCCATAATAATTGATTGCAAAGAGCAAACCAAAGTTGCAGCAATATAGCCCAAATAGAATTACAATCCACTTAAACATACCCTCTAAATTTTTTTCAGGCAGCTCTACATTCAAAATGTGACGCACTAAAATAGGAAACAGCAAATCTAATACAGCTGCAAAGCAGGAGCCAAAAACAACGCCCCAAAATATTTTTTTATATGGCTTATAATATTGAAAAAATTCTCGCAGCATTTCTATTTCTCCTTAGCTCTATCCCAAATATGCAGCCTGTGAGCGCCAATAATTTTACCCTGCGGCGTTACTGCGGGCGCCTCTACACCACCAACATAGCGTCCATCATGACTAATAGCAATGGCTTGTAATGGTCCCTCAGTATGGTAAAAGTCTAATTGCTTACCTGTTGGCAAATCAAGAATTAGTGCGCCATGAGCAGAGTAATTATGAGTACGTACATTGCGACCTACAGCACAAGCTACAAAGCTATCAGCAAAATCTAATTGTTCCATAGTTCCTTCAGCACGATATTGATACTTAAATTTTCCATCATAACCAAAGAAAAATAAACTGTTATTACTAGGGTGCTCCACAGGAGTTGGCAGCTGCCAGTTTTCTCTATTAAAGGTGTTAATAGTAGTAAAGGCTACTCCATAAGCCGTAGCAAAGCCATCTCTACCAGACGCATTAATCCACGCACCATCAACCTGTGTAGGCTTAGACAAGGTACGCTGCCATAGCTCCTTACCGTTATGGTCAAAAGAAATCCACGTCCATCACTAGCACTTGCTGCCAGATATTTTCCATCCTTAGAAAAATTGGGGCTGCCACGCATAACTGTATTATCAAAGGGTGGTACAGGCTCCACCTTCGTAGAACTAAGCAGCATGCCATTTTCTTTGTTCAAAAAATACATAGTATCCTTGTACTGCATATCCTCACGAAAATCATAAGCAGATGTAGAAATAACAACTCTGCCGTTAGCATCACTAACATCGCACCAGTTAATCCAGCTATCAATAGCCTCATTCTCTGGATACTTCCACATAATATTACCATCGGAGTTTACAGCAAGCATACGACCACGATAGCTTCGATTGCCTTTTTTATCCATTAGAAAACGATAAATATTGGCATAAACATTATTATCCTTATCCGTCACAATATGCACTACAGATGGAAAAGAACGCTGACTGGCATCAGCACCAACAAAATCAGAGCCCTTGTACTGCCAAATAATGTCACCTGTTTTGACATTAACTGCGTACAAGCTTCCCTCCGGACTTTGCTCACCTATATAAGCGGTGGCGCCGTCCCTGCTCATGCAGGCAGATATTAATTTTCCAATTCCTAGTGAACGTTTCCACAGCTGCTTGCCTTCATTATCAAAAAGAAACAATTCACCACGTGATGTGCCAACTAACCAACCATTTTCCTGAGACGAATAACTGATTACAGCCTTAGTAAAGCCCATGCGATCATAATTATCAGTGGGAATATCTCCAAGATGCACTGCAACACCACCGCTATCATTAGTGGTAAACTGCAGCCAAGGAGTACGGCTGCCCGTAAGCCAATACAAGGCAAACCAAGATAAGATTAAAATAATTAAGGCTATACTGCCTTTAAGCTTTTTCATAGATATAATTTCGTCCAATCGTAAACATGACGCAGGATACCAAAATACATTCCCTGCTCAGAAAGCAAATACGCAACCTTGCTGGCAACAACTGCCAAAACCATCACTGCAAAGCCTTGGCAAAAATATTTTTCACGCCAATCCCAGCTTTGCTTCCTTGCTATGCCGTTATTTAGAAAAAACCCTCTGCTGACAACGGACAAGGAAAGTGTTTGCGCACGTCTTAGGCAACGAGATAAAAGAGGCTTAGCAATATACGGCAAATGACGTATGACTGCTGTTCTGCCACTTTTAGTAGCACTACGCAGCTGCAAGGCCGTGATAACCTCTCCTGTTTCTGCAGCTAACACAGGTAAAAACCTAATAGCCGTTACCAGCATAAAGGCCAACTGAGGCGATAAACGCCACGCCATTAGAGCCTGCAAAAGCTGCCTTGGATCACTGGTCCAGCACACCAAAAGTCCTAAAGCCAGCATACTAGCAGAGCGTAACCCCTGCACTGCCCCGTACAATATACCTTCACGATAAACGTACAAACCGCCTGTCAGCTGTCCCAAAAAGCCATTATCAGCAGCAATTATAGTAAATAAGGGTGTGCGTGGTGTTTGCGCAAAAAACAAGGCCTGACTAAACATTGAGCCCCATAAACCTAAGAGCAATAAAACAGCTAGCACACGCCATTTATAAATTGTAGTACCTGCTGCTAGGTGCAAAGCCAAGGTTATGCTAAAAAGAAGAAAGAGACTGCGTGGATTGTCAATAGTAATTGTAAGCACTGCAAACAGCATTAAAAACAGCAGCTTAGTTCTGCCGTTCAATTTTTTTGCCCAAGGATAGGAATCACTGCCCTCCCATAGCTGTCGTACTGACATATCGCTTCACCTCCTTGGCTAAAATGCAGCTTGGTATATTAAGCCTTTCGCTAATATCTAAAATAGCTGTAGCGTTAAGACCGCTTTCCCTAAGATATACTTTATCGCTAAGTATATTCCTAACAGCGCCATCTACCAAAATTTCGCCCTGCCTTAAAAGTAGAACCCTATCTGCCAGCTCCGCAGCTAGCTCCACATCATGGGTACAAATAAATACACTACCACCAGCATTTTTATAGCTTAAAAGCAACCTTTTAATCTCATTGAGACTTTGCTCGTCCTGCCCTGTAGTAGGCTCGTCTAAAAGCAGCAGCTTAGGCCTTCTGGCTAGCATAGCACCTAAAACTACTCGCAAACGCTGTCCCTTGCTTAATGCCAAAGGAAAATCATGGCGATATTCTGTAAGCTTAAGCCTGCCTAAAAGCTCTTCCAGCTCCGTAGATGTAATAAGCTTATTATTCCAGCACAGCTCCTGCTCTACAGTATCAGCCAAGAGCATCAAATCAGGCTCCTGCCGTAAATAGCCTACACCGTCTAAAGCATTGCTAATACATTTGCCTCCAAGCTTAATTTCACCACGCTCCAGCTCTGACAAGCCACCTAAAATATTCATCAATGTGCTTTTTCCCGCACCATTAAAACCCATTAAGGCCACTATTTTGCCTTCTGGAAGAGTAAAGCTTAAATCCTTAAGAGTTGGCTCCGTAGCACCTGGATATGTATAAAAAACATGCTGTACTTCTAATAATATGTTTTCTTGACCATTTTGCTTATCATTTTTAGCTGTTATTGGCATATTAGCTATAGTATACATTTTCCCCTTATCAATATTTATATGTTCATTATGAGTGCTTCGAGGGTTCTCTGGGCTCAAGATAGCTTTACCCCTATCAGCTTCTTTAATATATGATATTTTGCACTCACGTTTAATAAGGTCTACAATTTGCTCATTATTTGATGTCAGCCTTGATAATTGCAGCTCCCTGCACAGCTTAACGCTTTGCGGCTCACGTACGCCTACATCGCCTTTAGCAGCCAAAATAGGCCACGCTTGCTCTATACAGCCATCATAAATAATTCTTCCCTGCTCCATCACAGCCAGCCTTGGAAAATACTCTGCCAGCTCGTTTACACGATGCTCTATCATAAGGATGCTGATATTTTCCTCCTTATTCAAACGTAGCAGCAGCTCTAAAAAGCTTTTTACTCCCTGAGGATTCATTTGGCTTACAGGCTCATCCAAAATGAGCAGCTTAGGACTAGTAACAAGAATGGACGCCAACGCCAAACGCTGTCTTTGTCCACCGCTCAGCTGATGAATGCCATACTCTTCAAAGTCTGCCAAACCAACCATTGCCATAGCTTCCTTTACCCTGGACCTGATAAAATCATACTCTAGTCCTTGATTTTCCAAGGCAAAGCCAACCTCATCGCCCGCTGTCATGGCAAAAAGCTGGTCGTCAGGAGATTGATAAACAGTACCTGCCAAAAGGCCTATTTGCTCTGGCTTTAGCTTGGCCACATCCATACCATCAAGATATATATTACCTAGGGTTTGTCCCTGTTCTCCACATAGAAGACCGCTGATAGCCTTTATAAGTGTAGATTTGCCACAGCCACTGTGTCCTGCCAAAAGCAGCATTTCGCCTTCACTAAGCTCTAAGCTTATATCGTGCAGGGTAAAATTAGCTCTGCTTTGGTAGCGATATGAAAAATTTTTAATCTTAAGCATAGCTATTCCCCCATTACCTGCTGCAGCTTGCTGCCTGTTTTATAGCCAAGCCAACTACCAATACTGCTATAAAGCAAACCATTAACTAGCATATACAATGCCAAATACCAATCAGCATAATATAAACGATAAAAAAACATCATCTGCTCCATATTTATAAAGGTTGTAAATGCATCTGTCACGCCTAGTAATATGGAAAACATAACCATAAAATGTGCTTTAAGCTCCGTTTGTCTGTAAAAACCGCTTAGCTGCAGCACCGCTTCCAATGCAACAACAGAAACACAGCAGCTTAAAAAGCCTAAAGGAGTAAAATGACCAAACATAATACCTGTCAGCATATATTTAACAAAGAAAAGCAGGCTTACCACGCCTGGTCGTCTAAAAAGCACCAACAAGGAAACTATCAAAAGGTATTGCAGCATTCCACTTAACAGGCCTGTCAAAAGTCCTGAAAATGGCCCTAAAAACACATGTAGTAAATCACCAATCAGCGTTGTAGGCATAGTGATACCACCAAAGGCCAACGCTGCAAAAAGTGCCACCGTAATAGCACCCTTGGCGCCTATGTCATAAACGCATTGCTTCAGCTTATAAGCAAATGCCAAAACCACTACAGCGCAGATAAAGCTAAAACCAACTGCCAACATACCAAGACTGTGCTTTTTAGCAATTTTCAGTGGCACCTCCTGCACCTTTTCCTGTCCATTGCCATACACAGTAACACGCAAACTGTAATCACCCTCCAAAACTGTAAAATAATCAATATACAACGGAATAATAAAGGACTGCGTCTTTTTGCCGTCTAAAGATATTAAAGCCGTCGTTTCACCATTATTACCTGTTTCGCCAGCCCAGCCATGGTCACTGTCCTCATTGTTCTTGCCTGATGTGCAAAGTCCCGGAGCTACCTTACCTGTTGCTCTATCAACCAACTCAGCCTTAAAACGCAATACACGGACATCTTTTTGCGGATTGCGCATATCTAAGAGTAAATGCGCAGCAGGATGATTAAATACTGCAGACCAGCTAGTTGCCCCATCTCCGGTTACTCGGTTGCGAAAGCCCTCTAACGCTGTATCACGAATATAAATAACGCCATTTTCCGCTCTATCATCACTTTTACCAGTATTATCCACCGGAAGAGTAACGGACTGTATATACCAATTAAACTTGCTTTTATCAATATCTATAGCTTTTTCTTGCTTTCCTTCTGCTGTGCCATTTTCATATTTAAAGCTGATTCTCTTTCTCTCAGAAATATCTTTACTCTTAAGCTCTACTACAGCCTCTCTCGTACCAGCTGCGAGGCCTTGGTCAGCCTTAACATATAACAAATCAAAGCTCATACCAAAATCAGCAGGCAGCAACCACTTAGTTTTTGCAATATAACCGTCATTATACTCCTCAACACTCCATTGATGATTAGCCTGTGGCACAAATCCAGAAGGCAAATTTACGATAACCTCTGCCTCCTGCTCATAAGAAACATCAAAGGTGGTTGCATTTATATAAAAAGGAACAGTACTGCCACCATATACAGTTTGTAAATTGCGTTGCTCCATATTGTATGGATACACAGCTTCCAAATTAATTCCTGCAAATGCTGACTGTACCCACAAACTAAATAATGCTACTAAAAATATCAGCTTCTTCATTTTTCACCATTTTCTTATATAACAGACCTTGATAAAAAAGGCGCCACAGAAAACTGCAGCGCCTCATAAAATATACACTTATCCTTTAACAATTACTGCAAATACGTTGCAGTAAGCTTTTTTCTTCTGCTATTCCTTCAGTTTTGGCTTTAGTAGAAATTTCCAAGCTACCACTAAGAGGATTTTTCACAACAGAAATATCCGCCTTATACGCACGGCTTAAAAGCTCCTCAGTAAAAGCCTTCTCAGGCGGAGCATCAGCCAACAATCCGCCTTCGCCAAACAGCAGGATGCGGGTGCAATACTTAGCAGCAAAATTCAACTCATGAACAACCATCAGCACAGTTTTGCCCATTTGCGCCAGCTCCTTAGCAAAGCGGAAAATTTCCTCCTGATATACCATATCAAGACCTGTAGTAGGCTCGTCAAGAAACAGGATTGGAGTTTGCTGAGCCAAAACCTTAGCCAGCAAAATACGCTGCTTCTGACCACCTGAAACCTCTGTCACAGGTCGATCCGCCAAATCCAGAGTACCAGTATAGGCCATGCAATCCAGCGCCAGCTTTTCATCCTCGCCGCTTTCCTTTTCCCACCATTTCATGTAGGGATAACGGCCTGCAAGAACAATGTCTCGTCCTGTATAGCCAAAGCCAACCTCCACATGCTGCTGCAAATAGGCTACGCGGCAGGCCAGCTCCTTGTCGTCATAATCCTCTAGGGCCTTGCCAAAGTACAATACTTCACCGCTCTTCTTAGGTAATAAGCCACGAATTGTTTTTAAAAAAGTACTCTTGCCTGCACCATTGCAACCAATAATACCAACAATCTCGCCCTGCTTAATAGCGGCATTCACGTCGGAAATAACCACCTTGTTTTCATAACCTATAGATAAATTTTTAACTTCAATGACAGTCTCCGACATGCTACGCCTCCTAAGAAAATAATACTAAAGACATTATACTACATTTGAGAATAAATTCAAATACTTTAATTATCCACAACAAATGAGACGCAAATTAGCTATGTAAATAATTAAAACTTCACTGGCTTGGCATTACCATAGCAAGCATCGTAAATATCCTCTACACACTTTACCATATACTGCGAAGAATCAAGCATGTGCTTATCAGGAATCAAATACATTCTTTTATTTTTGATAGCAGAAACAGTCTGCATTGCAGGGTCTCTAGCTATTTCATCAACATAATAATCAAGATTAATTTTGCCTGTGTAATCCCATGTAGGCAAAAACACTACATCAGGATTTGCATTGACTATTTGCTCCTTAGGCATTAGCTGTGTTCCCCATAGCCGCATCTTGGCAGCCGCATTAATTACGCCTGCATGCTTACAATAATCGTCGTAATATGTGCCCTTGCCACCACTACCACCGCTGACGCTAAAACGATAAACAACAACACGTTTATCATCAGGAATCAATGCAATCTTAGCTGCTACATCAGCTAATACTGTATCCATCTCCGCAACCATGGACTGAGCCTTTTCCTCACGCTTAAGCAGTTTTCCCAGGTCTAGAATCAGCGTTTTGGTATCTTCTATAGTCTTTGCAGTTTTGCAAACATACACCGGTATTCCTATGCTGCGCAGTCTTTGAATCATATCTGGAGACTGCGATTGATTAGTAATAACAAAATCAGGTCTTTGCGAAAGAATATATTCCTCTGCAGGAACTGACCTGTCTTTTACCAGCTTGGCTTCATTTGTAATATTAGAAATAACTGGATCATCAACCCATTTGCTTAAAGAACATATGGACTCAGGTCCTACAAGCTCCATCAAAATTTCATCAGAACGCAGACAAAGAGAAACTATACGCTTAGGCTGCGGTATATTTTTTATTAAATTACCGTTGGCATCACGCATGCCATAATAACGCTCACTCTTTGATAAATACGGCTTAGTCTGCTCCAAAGCATCATCATCCAAGCCACATCCACAAAGGAGTAAAAGCATAGCCATTAGCATGCTTGCCACTAAACGCCAAAGCTTCATTTTATTTCCCCATTGTCTGTACAAAATATATAGAATCGCGCTTAAAATAGCACGTATCATTCAAATTTAAATCAGTCTAAATATTTATTTCAAATCATATAATCGAACGCAATTTGCCAACTATATTCTTACAATATACTCAATGACCAATTACCTC
>Oklahoma_p2__coassemble_3318_pt1 | contig 6481 bp, 7 predicted proteins | sample Oklahoma_p2__metabat2_high_PE_022 | metagenome-assembled genome bin Oklahoma_p2
GCTTATGTGTTTAGTATATTCAATAATCTGTAATAATTGGATGTGAAGTAGATGGAAAATTTAGATTCATATAATCAGGAGCTATACGACGAAAGTGATCCTAAATCCATAGAGGACTTTGCTAAAGCTCTCATTGGCCATACCTTCGAGGATGTTGTCTTGCGTAGGGTTAAAATAGATAAAGAGTGTAAACATTTTGCTTCTGGCGAACAAGCTGAAGTTTATGCCAATAAAAAGCGTAAGGGCGGACTAGGAAATCTATTAGAAGAGCTTTATTTTGGCTATAAGGCTAACAGCGATAGCAATGCTGACTTTCATGAAGCTGGTGTTGAGTTGAAGGTAACTCCTTATGAAAAGAATAAGAAGGGTGAGCTTAGAGCGGGCGAGCGTCTTGTCTTGACCATGATTGGTAATGATGCTCCCGTAGAGGAAGATTTTTTCCAATCACACCTATGGGAAAAATGTAGACTGATTTTGTTGATTTATTATCTTAGGGATAAGTCCTTGGAGTCTAACTTGATGTATTCTATAGATTATGTTAATCTGTTTACTCCGCCGGAAGAGGACTTGGAAATCATTAGGCAGGACTATGACAAGATTATTAGCAAAATCAAGGCTGGAAAGGCACACGAGATTTCTGAGGGTGATACTGTTTATTTAGGTGCGTGTACTAAAGGTGCAACAGCTGCCAAGAGCACAGTTCCCCAGTTTTATCCACCGTATACACCTGCGCGTCGCAGAGCCTTTTGCTACAAAAACTCATACATGACCTATGTCTTGAACAAGTATATTACTCAAAATGTAGAAACATATGAGCCTATTATTAAGGATACCGAAGAATTAAAGCAACGCGGCTTTGAGGACATTATAACCAATAAGATTAACCAATACATTGGTACTGATGATAAGACACTGTGCGCTATGTTTGAGCGCGAATATAACAATAACAAGGCACAATGGATTGACCTGGCATATAGGATGCTTGGCATTAGGTCCAATAAGGCAGAAGAATTTATCAAGGCTAATATCGTGGTCAAGGCTATAAGGCTTGATGAAAAGGGACGTATGAAGGAAAATAGTCCTTTACCACCTTTAAGGTTTATGGATTTAGTGGACGAGCAGTGGGAAGATTCTACTTTGTATAATTACTTGAGTGAAGTTAAATTCTTATATGTGGTATTCCAAAAGTGTGGCGAAGAATATGTACTGCGTGGATGTCAGCTTTGGAATATGCCTGCTGCTGATTTGGACGAGGTACAGGGCGAGTGGGAGCGTGTTAAGAACGTAGTAACATGTGGTGTTGAATTCACTATTGTACAGCAAAAGAATGGCTGCGTAGTTCAGAATAACTTGCCTAAAAAGTCCGAAAACAGGATTACTCATTTAAGACCGCATACACAGCAAACATATTATGAGTTTGCTGATGGTACTGTTTTTGGCAAGGGAAAGCTGGCTGACAGCGATTTACTTCCAGATGGTCAGCGTATGACGAAGCAGAGCTTTTGGCTGAATAATACATATATTTTATCGCAGCTAGATAAAAATTTAACTAAGCCATTGATCCTAGGGTAGAAATCTGCTATAATATAAAACATAAAATAATTAGCTAGAGGTGTAGTAATTGGAAAAAACAGTTTGTGAGCTCTTTGCGGGTGTAGGCGGGTTTCGCCTTGGCTTGGAACGTGCTTCTGATGAATTTAATACAGTTTGGTTCTCTCAATGGGAGCCTGGCAAAACGAAGCAGTGGGCTCATGATTGTTATGTTAAGCACTGGGGCGATATTGACGAGTTTACAGGCGTAGATATTGCGGCGGTGGATAAAAGCAGGATTCCTAACCATAACCTGCTTGTAGGTGGTTTTCCTTGTCAGGATTATTCCGTTGCCAGGCCTTTGCCCGGTTCTGCTGGTTTGGAGGGAAAAAAAGGCGTGCTTTGGTGGCAGATTAGGGATATCTTAGAGGTTAAGTCTCCAGCCTTTGTATTGCTAGAGAACGTAGACCGTCTCTTAAAATCTCCTGCATCTCAAAGAGGACGAGATTTTGCTGTAATTCTTGCGTGTTTTGCAGCTCTTGGATATTCTGTAGAATGGCGTGTTATTAACGCTGCTGAATATGGTGCTGCTCAAAGAAGACGCAGAACTTTTATCTATGCGTATCGTAATAACACTGATTATGCACTGCGTATGGAACACTTAGAAGCAGAGCATATTATTGGTGCACTAGGCTTTTTTGCAAGATGTTTTTCTATTGAGCAAGGCTTTGCTGTTCAAGAAACAGAGGTTGACTTCAACGATATTCCTGGCGTTTCTGAAAGCTTTAAATTTGAGTTCAGCAACGCAGGTTACATGATTAATGGCAAGGTCTATACTGCTAAGGTAAATGCTATTTGTGAAGAACCAATAATTTTGAGAAGTATTTTAGAGCATAATGTGGAAGAAAAATACTATCTAGGTGATAAGCTGGAAAAATGGGAGTATTTGAAGGGCTCTAAAAAAATAGAGCGCACTGCTAAAAACGGTCATAAATACATCTTTAGCGAAGGCGCAATTGCTTTTCCTGATCCTATTGATATGCCAGCACGCACTATGCTGACGTCAGAGTCTAGTTTGAACCGTAGTACCCACATTATTCGTGATCCCGAAACTGACAAATTAAGATTGATAACGCCTTTGGAAGCCGAAAGAATTCAAGGCTTTGGTGATGACTGGACTAATACAGGTATGCCACATAAGTTTAGATACTTTTGTATGGGTAACGCTTTGGTAGTGCCAATGGTAACCCGTATGGGAAGGCTTTTAAGCACCATTATCGAAGGCGAAGATTAAATATTGAGCTTGTACTCCTTATTGGATAATACCGATAAGGAGTATTTTTTATGATTTTTTTGGAGGACGTAGTTTGCAGTCTTTTTGCCAAATATCGTATTAATCCTTTGGTATGATACAAGAGAACCTAAATTTATAGATTAAAGGAGGACGCAAATATGGTACGTTCTAAATTTTACGAAGACAAAAGAAAGGAAGAGTTGTTTGGCAGGTATCTGGATAAGAACTTTTATTCTGCATTAAACGCATATAGCAGCCAGCGAGTTTATGAGAAGGACTTGCAAAAGAAGGGCGTTGATTTAATTCTTGAAGATGATCAAGGTGAGCATCTTGTTGTTGATGAAAAGGCGGCGTTGCATTATATGCATACCAATATCAATACTTTTGCTTTTGAAATTTTTAATAAAAACTCCGGTAACCCAGGATGGCTTTATAACCCCAATTACCTAACTAGTCACTATTTGCTTGCCTGGCCTCATGCAACCGACACCAGTGTTCCGAGCAGTGATGTTTTTTGCAACAATGAGGTTATGCTGATTAGCAGGAAGGACATTCATAAAATTTTGGCTGACCGTGGCTTGGATCAAGAAAAAATTCTTGATATTTTTTATTCCTATGAACATGAATGGTCCCGGACTGAGTCATTTTGGTGTAAGGACTTTGGTAATGGGATTACCCTTTACTTTACCAAATGGTTGAAAGAGCAGCCTGTGAATGTTCTTATTTCTAAGGCAGCTTTGAAAAAGCACGCAATTTTACATAAAGTAGTTGGCTAAGCGTAATAACCAAGTGGCCCTGCGCAGATGCGTAGGGCCTTTTTGTGTTATAATAAAAGGAAATAAGCTAAGTGAGGAACGCGTTATGGATTGCTTAACACCTGAACAAAGACACAAGGCTATGAAGGGTAACAAGGGCAAGGATACCAAGATAGAAATCCTTTTACGCAAGGCCTTGTGGCATAAAGGAATACGTTATCGTAAGCAATATAGAATTTTTGACTGTCATCCGGATATCGTCATCACTAAATACAAGATAGCAATATTCTGCGATGGAGACTTTTGGCATGGCAAAACCTTTGAACGCTATGATGTGACGACTAATGCTAAGTATTGGCATGAAAAGATAAAGCGTAATGTTGAAAGGGATTTGGAGAACACCATTGAATTAAGAGACAACGGTTGGACAGTGCTTAGATTTTGGGAGACGGACATCAAGAAGAACCTTGATATGTGTGTAGAAGCGGTTTTATTTGAAGTAGAGCGTAAGAAAATAAAAAACAAAAATACGTTTGAAATATGAATGTGTTTATGCTATAATAACCTTAGTTGCATGATATTCTTTTAGGGTATCTTGCCTGGTTAGTTAGACCAGTGGCGCCTTAGTCGAGCTTTCGGCTAGGGTGCTTTTTTATTGTGGGTAAGGAGGTTTGTGTGTGGGGAGTAATGTTATATTCCAACTTTCTAATGGCAAGGTTCTTTTGTCCTACTCTGATGATGTATTGGCAGAGAAAAGCACTTTGTGGGAAAATCTTGAGCTGCTTAATGAGCGTTTGCCATTCGTGGTGGAAAAGCTTTTTGATTATGTATGCGAATGTAAAAACAGCAGGATGCTTTTAACCGAAGCTGTACAAAGGCTTGTGTGTGAAAATCCTTGCCAGCTGACTAGACCAGAGGTTAAGTATCCATATATGATTAAGGAGCTTTTGCATGCTTTTTATTGCGGTATGGGTGACAGAGAGCTTTGGGATGGCAGGTATAAGGTGAAATATGATTTGCTTGGCGTGGGTAATTCTTTAACGCCTGATGAGCTTAAAGAGGCTTTATATGAGCAGTGCAGTATAAAGGCTAAATAGCGATTCTAACCCTCCTTTTTTCACGATTTCACAAATTGTTTGCAAAAGTGTACGCTTTTTGACTTTTTGACATTTGACAAAGCTATTACGTATCAAGTAAAATACTAGTAACATCACTCATTAATTGAGAAATATTCATTTAGACGTAAGTCAACTGGAGGAAAATGTATTATGAATAAGACTTTGATTGGCGTTATTGCAGCCATTGTGATTGTTGTTGGCATGATTTTCAGCAGCTATAATGGCCTTGTTTCTATGAACGAGAACGTTACCGGTAAGTGGGCGCAGGTTGAAAACCAGCTGCAACGCCGTAACGATTTAATTCCTAACCTTGTTAATACCGTTAAGGGCTATGCAGCGCATGAGTCCCAAGTGTTTAAGGATGTGGCTGATGCTAGAGCTAAGCTGGGTGGTGCGTCCACCGTTGCGGAGGCTAGCAAGGCTAATGGCGAGCTGAGCAGCGCACTGGGCCGTTTGCTGATGGTTGCCGAAAAATATCCTGACCTGAAGGCTAATACCAACTTTACTCAGCTGCAGGATGAGCTGGCTGGTACTGAGAACCGTATTGCTGTGGCTCGTAAGGATTATAACACTGCAGTGCAAGACTACAATGCTAAGATTAAATCCTTGCCTGCTTCCTTATATGCAGGTGCTTTTGGCTTCACCGCTAGAGATTACTTTAAGGCTGACGAGGCTGCTCAAAAGGTTCCTACTGTTAAATTCTAATAAGCTGTATGCTTTGGCCGGCGGCCCTAATGGCCTTGCCGGCCTTTTGTTTTAGAGGATAGTAGTTGACACGTATTTTGCTGTGGAAAGTTTGTGGTTTGCAGCACTTGTGCTGTTGATGCTATTTTGCCAAAGCAGTGGTTTTGGTGCCTTGATAGGTGCATAAGTAACAGAAGGCTGCTTTGATGATATTGATAACGGAGCGTATTTATGATGAAACGTTGGTTAATTTTACTGATGCTGCTAGTGCAGACGGTGTTTGCTGTGTGTGCAGATGCTGCTCCTGCTGTTCCGCCCAAGCCTGCGGCAGGCACTGGCGTGTATGTGCAGGACTATGCAGGCATTATCCGCGATAGTGATGAGCGTTTGATGCAGCAGCTGGGTCAGGAGCTGGATAGTAAAACGTCGGCTCAGGTGGCGGTGCTGACTATTCCTTCCTTAGAGGGCGAGTCCTTGGAGGATTATTCCTTAGAGGTTTTGCGTACTTGGGGTATTGGCCAAAAGGGTAAGGATAACGGTGTACTGATTTTGATTGCGGCTAAGGACCGCAAGTCCCGCATTGAGGTGGGCTATGGCTTGGAGGGCGTGCTGCCTGACGGCCTGACTGGTCGTATTCAGGACCGTTATATGCTTCCTTATTTCCGCAAGGGCGATTATAGCAAGGGTATTTTGCAGGGCTATGCTGCTACTGCAGGCACTATTGCTAAGGCCGAGGGTGTGGAGCTGACTGGTGTGCAGACAAGCAAGCCTCAGCAGCAGCAGTCCTCTGGCTGGAATTTGCTGTACCTTTTGGGTGTTGTGGGCTTTTTGATTATTGACAATGTATTTTTAGGCGGTATGTTTACCAGTTTGCTGCTGATGATGTTCCTGCGTGGCGGCGGTGGTGGTCGCGGAGGCGGTGGCTTCGGCGGAGGCAGCGGCGGTGGCGGCGGCTCCTCACGTAGCTGGTAATAATGCTTATAACTGCGTTACGCTTTGTTGTGACGCAGTTTTTTATTCTTTATTTTGCTTTTTAAGCTATTTTCTGAATAATCAGGACATATTTTTTTCACTTGCCTAAAGTCGAAAAGTCAAATATA
>Oklahoma_p2__coassemble_3554_pt1 | contig 6014 bp, 4 predicted proteins | sample Oklahoma_p2__metabat2_high_PE_022 | metagenome-assembled genome bin Oklahoma_p2
GTAACGCATAAAAATACCCTCCTTACCGGTTTGTCCAGTAAAGAGGGTACATATCCTTATCCAGAAGGCTTTATTTTATTTGTTATTAATTGGTTGGGAGCTATCCATCACTAGTAGCTTGTTGTTATCGTGATTGACTGGTGCAGCCAATAAATGCTTACTGTCTACTTGAGGATTGGCCAGCTCTACCTTCAGCTCTGCGTCAAAGGTCTTTTTAAACCAGGACATATGGGTACGCAGCTGATGCATTTCTATACCTGGCAGCTCGGGCGCACAAATGCCAAGAATAGCTTGTTTTTTGCGCTGGCGAGGTAGAATGGTAACTATTTGGCTTGTTTGAGTATAGTCCATGCTTTCAGCAAGGGCTAGGAGCAGAGCCAGCTTATTGATTACCTTCCAATTAGCACTGCTGAGCATTTCCTTGTACAGATGAGCTTTATAGTAATTTTTAGAAACACCGTTGTGCCAGCCTGCAATAGCTGCGGCAATGATTTGTTCTTTATGAGTAAGACCAAAAAGCTGTGCGTTTTGAATCATATAGGCACTATGACGTGCATGGCTATAAAAGTTAATGGTAATACCTATATCATGCAGCAATGCAGCAGTTTCTAATAGCTTGCGATAGCCCTTGCGCAGTCCGTGCATAGGCATCCAGTTATCGAACATAGTCAAAGCTAAATCTCTAATGTGCAGGGAGTGAGTTACATCTGCGGTATAAAGGTGCAAAATATTATCGCGGCTGCGTTCTAATATATTACGTGCTACTAAGGGCTGACCAGTAGTTTCAGAATAGAATTTAAAGAACAGTCCTTCGCGTAGGCCACAGCCAGAGGAGATAATCTTACTAGCACCTGTTGTTTCCAGTAAGCAGCTAATAATGTTGCTGCCTGCAAGAATGATATCGCTGCGCTCACTACTAAGGCCAGAAATTTTTTTGCGCTGTTCTAAATTTGTGGTACGCAGCTTGGAGAAGAAATCGCGGAAAATTTGTAAAGAAAGAGAATAATTGTGAATTTTGGTCATGGGATATTTGCGAGAACGTTGGATAATTTTAGCAACGGTACGAGCTGTACCACCAACGCCGATGAGTGGCAAATTCTTTTGCTTAAGCCAAGGATACTGCTCCAAATTTTTCATAATGAAGGCAGTCATTTCTGCATAGATTGCAGGTGTCATCTCGTTGCGTGATTTGAACTTATCCGTTGTATTTACAGCACCAAATTTTAAGGATACGCTTTCTACAATCCTACGATTTTTAAAGTAAATAAGCTCGGTACTGCCGCCACCAAGGTCAAAAATAATGCCATTGGCTACATCAAGTGTATTAATTACACCTAAATAGCTATAATAGGCCTCTTCCTTACCGCTGATAATTTGCAGTTTAATACCTGTTTCTCTAGTAACAAGGTCTACCAGCTCCTGACCATTGGTAGCATTACGGATTGCTGCTGTAGCAACAGCAATAATGGTATCCGCATGATATATTTTGCACATATAGGCAAAGCTTTTCATGGTCTCAACTGTTGATGTAAAGGCAGCTTCAGTGAGTATGCCCTTTTCGTTTACCTTTTGGCTAAGGCGCAGTGCTTCCTTTTGATTGTACACCATATTATAGGCGCCGGATTTATACATGTGGCTGATAACTAGGCGTGCCGAGTTGGAGCCTATGTCGATAATTGCAATTCTTTCCATCTTCTCACCTCATTATATTACTTATTAAGCAAAAAACAGGAAAATCCTGCACTATTAGCGTAAAATCAATGTAAAATTGTTAAATCCATGTATAATAAACGCATTAACGCAGGACTTTTGCTATGAAATAAAGAATATATAAATAATGAGATAAATTTTAGGAGGATAATTATGAAGCGCAAGTTGTACACTACCTTTGCTGCCATTCATTTGGGATCTGAGATGATAAGCATGCAGATTACTGAATATCGCAGTATAGACGTGTTTAAGGTTGTGGAGCGCTGTAATAGACGTATTCGTTTAGGCGAGGCAACCTTTAAAAATAAAGTAATTCCTTATAATTTAGTAAACGAGATTTGTGAAATTTTATATGGCTTTAAGATGCTGATGGAGGAGTTTGGTGTTGAGGAATACACACTGCAGGCTACTACAGCAGTACGTGAGGCTCGTAACCAAATCTTCCTTTTGGATCAGATATACTCTCGTACAGAACTTGTTGTTGATGTTGTAGATATGCCTCAGGAAATTTATACCAAGTATGTGGCTATTCGCAATACCTTGAAAAATGAAAAAATCAGCAGTGATCGTGACGGTATGCTGATGATGGATATTTCTTCTGGTGGTCTTGGCATTACTATGATTCAGGATGACAAGATTAAATATCAGGAAAACTTTCATGTAGGCATTATTCGTGTCAAAGAAAGCTTTTCTCGCAACCGTCGTGAAAGCATGCACTTTAATAAGGCACTGACCGAGTTTTTGTCCAGCACGGTTGGTCCTGTCCGCTCAGAGCTGAAGCAGGAAAGCGTGCATTATATGGTGCTTTCAGGAACTGAAACAGAGCTTTTGATGAAGATGCTAGGACGTGAGGAGCGTCAGCGGGTGCATCGTATTAAGGCAGAGGACTTTCATGAGTTTTTCAAAAAGATTCGTCAATTTAATTTAGCACAGCTTATTAAGGTATACGATATTCCTGAGCATGTAGCAGAGCTTGTACTGCCTACAAGTCTTTTGTATGAGCAATTACTGAACTTGATTCCTGCAGAGGAAATCATTATTACTGCGGATCGCTTTATTGATGGTATGCAGCTGCTGCATATTGGTAGAAAAACAAGTCCTGAGCTGAGAAGAAGCTGGGAGCAAGAGCTTATTAGCTTATTCCATAGCATTGGTGAGCATTATAATTTTGATAAGAAGCATGCTCAGCAGGTTGAGCGTATGGCGTTATATATCTTTGATAAGGTTGCCAAGGACTTTGGTATGGGTGCTCATGAGCGTTTGCTGCTTAGAGGTGCCTGCCTGCTCCATGATGTAGGTAAATATTTATGTATGCGTAGCCATTCCATCTATACATATCAGCTGATTATGGCAACAGATATTATAGGCTTTAGTGAATGGGATAAGCAGATTATTGCATTAACAGCCTACTATCATGCTAATAAGCTATTTGATGAAAGTAATAAGCGTGCACCTGTAGTAGAAAAGGCGCAAATTGCTCTAGTAGCTAAGCTGGCGGCAATTTTGAGATTGGCAGATGCAATGGACCGCAGCTATCAGCAAAAGATTAGAAGCTGTTCCATCAGCATTAAGGATAACACTATGACCATTACTGCAGAATGTAAACAGGATTTGGCTCTTGAGCTATGGACCTTTGAGGATAAATCAGCATTTTTTGAAGAAGTATACGGTATTGAACCAATTTTAGAACGGGTGAAGCAATGATGACGAATATAGATCTTAACAATCCTGAATATTTTTATAATCGAGAACTTAGCTGGCTGAAATTTAATTTGCGTGTATTAAAGGCTGCCACTGTTAAGGAAACTCCTCTTTTGGAGCGTTTAAAATTTATTGCTATTACTGCATCAAACTTGGATGAATTCTTTATGGTCAGAGTAGCAGGCTTATGGAATAGCTATGATAGTGGTGTGGAAAAGCGCGATGCTTCTGGCTTAAGTGTTAAGGAGCAGCTGGACGAGATTTCTGAGTCTGCACATGAGCAGGTACGTACTCAAATGAAGTATCTGCTGGCATTGATGAAGGAAATGAAGGAGGTTGGCCTTGTATTTAAGCGCGTGGACGATTTGAGTGATGAGGGTAAGCAATGGCTTGAAGAATACTATAGAGAGATTGTATATCCTGTGCTTACTCCCATGGCTGTAGATGCCTCTAGACCGTTCCCTTTCCTTGCTAATAAAACCTTGAATCTGGCTGTGGAGCTAGTAAATAATGACGGTGAGCATAGCATGGGACTAATTCAGGTTCCATCTGTATTAGACAGGATTACTGAGGTTCCTACAGAGGACAAGCGTGTCTTTGTCTTCTTAGAGGATATTATCATTAGCCATTGTCAGGATGTTTTTCAAGGCTGCCAGATTTTGGACGTCGTTCCTTTTAGAGTAACTCGTGATAGTGACCTTGACTTAGATGATGAGGATTCTGTTGACCTGATGAAGGAGGTTGAGGAGTCCTTAATGAAGCGTAAGCGTGGTGCTGCTGTACGCTTAGAAATCTATAAAACTAATAATGGTCGTATCAAAAAGTTTTTAGAGTCTAATCTTGATGTAACCGATATGGAGGTTTATGAAATAAATGGCCCCTTGGATGCAACCTGCTTCTTTAAATTTACAGGTATGCATGGTATGTGGCCTTGGCTTCACGAGCCCTTTGTTCCGCAGCGTCCCTTAGAGCTTCCTGATGATGAGGACCTGTTTGCAGCAATTCGTCATAATGATATTTTGCTGCACCATCCCTATGAAAGCTTTGACCCTGTCGTTAAGCTGATTAATGACGCAGCTGATGACCCTAAGGTTTTGGCAATTAAGCAGACACTTTATCGTGTCAGTGGTAATTCTCCCATCGTTGCAGCGTTGGCAAGAGCGGCAGAAAACGGCAAGCAGGTTACAGTTTTAGTAGAGCTGAAGGCTCGCTTTGATGAGGAAAATAATATTTTGTGGGCACGTCGTTTGGAGAAGGCTGGCTGCCATGTAATCTATGGCTTGGTAGGTCTTAAGACTCACGCTAAGATTATTCTGATTGTTCGCCGTGAATCCAATGGTATTAAACGCTATTTGCATTTTGGCACAGGCAACTATAATGATAATACTGCTAAATTGTATACTGACTTGGGCCTGATGACTGCTAATGATGAGTTTGGTAGTGATGCTTCTGCCTTCTTTAACCTGTTATCTGGATATTCTGAACCTCCTGTATGGAATAAGCTGGTAATGGCTCCGTTGGGATTAAGAGAAAAAATTTATTCTCTTATCGATAATGAAATTAATATGGTTAAGCTAGGCAAGGGTGGTCATATTATTGCCAAAATGAACTCCCTTATTGACCAACCGGTTATTCAAAAGCTGTATGAGGCTTCTATGGCAGGCGTACAGATTGAGCTTATTGTTCGCGGTATTTGTGGCCTGCGTACAGGTATAGAAGGTGTAAGCGAGAATATTACGGTTCGTAGTATTGTTGGCAGACAGCTGGAGCATAGCAGAATCTTCTGGTTCGCCAATGGCGGTGAAGAGCAGTTGTACTTATCAAGTGCAGACTGGATGCCGCGTAACCTCAATGACCGTGTTGAGCTGTTCTTCCCTGTTGAAGCAGAGGAGCATGTACAGCGTATTAAGGCACTGCTTGATTTGTATCTGCGTGATAATGTAGGTGCTTTTATGATGCAATCCAATGGTACATATCGCAGAGTGACTAATAAGGCAGAGCAGGTTAGCGCACAAAGCACTTTGTATGAAATGGCACTTTTGGCAGCAACTGCTGATAAGGTTCCTATGGAGCAAAGATTACAGCCTATGTATAGCCGTCGTTAATATAGTTAATTAATTAGACAATTAATAACTTTTATTGCTAATAGTAGGTGGTATTGTTATAATAATAGCACAATATGAGGAGGAAAAAATAATGAGTACTTTAGCTGTTACTATTAATTATAACTGCCATTATGGCTTTGTAGAATATGATGAAATTACTAAGAAAGTAGCTGTTCACTTAAATGTAGCAGAGGCAAGGGCTGCTGTGGAAAAATTTTTGGCAACCCCTATGACTCTGGACGCTCCTTTGGGTGAATCCATTCGCGACTTTGTTACCACTACTGTTGAGCCTCTGGCTAGCGTAAAGGCGTTCCAATTGGCAATGACACGTTTGTGGGGTAAAACCGGCGTGCGTGTTGAATGGAGCATGCCCTCCGGTATGGCTGAAAAACTAGCTCCTGTAGTAGATTAATCTTACAAAAAATTCCTGTCTGTATGGCTTGATACGGGCAGGAATTTTTTCTTGCTTGTAATAAGATAACAAGTATTGTATAATAA
>Oklahoma_p2__coassemble_3841_pt1 | contig 5562 bp, 4 predicted proteins | sample Oklahoma_p2__metabat2_high_PE_022 | metagenome-assembled genome bin Oklahoma_p2
ATAATTTGATAAATGAGGTATGCGATATGTTGGGCTTTGTAAAAAATAATAAATATGTCATTGCAGCCTGTGTTATTTTACTGGCAGGCGGGTTTGGAGGCTATAAATATTATGAAGGCAGTAAGGCTCCCGTTGAAAGCGTTAGATTGGGAACTATTACTAAGGGAGCTTTGACCTCCAGTGTGTCTGCGACAGGTAGCTTAAGTGCTGTAGATAATGTTGATATCAGCTCCAAGATTACAGGTCGTATCGTTAAGGTTTATGTAGAAGAAAATCAGCATGTTGATGCTGGCGATGTTTTAGTAGAGCTGGATGATACTGCTTTAAAGGCAACCCTGGCTCAGGCTCAGGCTAAGCTGGACAAGGCTGCTGCAGATTATACACGTTATTCTGGATTGGTGGAGCAGGGTGCTATTTCTGAGGCCTCCTTTGATGCCTATCGTTCTGAATATTTAGTTGCTAAGAGCAATTACGAGCGTGCAGCCTCTGATGTGCAGGATACAGTAATTACATCACCTATTTCTGGCTATATTATTGGCAAGCCTACTCCTGAGGGGCAAACCATTAGCTCTGGTATTAGTCAGCCTCAGGTTATTATGTCCGTAGCTAATCTGGATGATATGCAGATTGAAACCTTGGTGGACGAGTCCGATATTGGTCAGGTCAAGGCTGGACAAAAGGTTAATTTTACTGTTGATGCTTATCCTGATGAAACCTTTACAGGAACTGTCCGCTTAGTATCACGCAAGGCTGTGACTGAAAACAATGTTATTTACTATACAGTGTATGTTAATGTTGATGATGCTAAGGGCAAGCTGCTGCCTACCATGACCGCTAGAACAGATATTATTATTGATAAAGTGGAGGATGCACTGCTTGTTCCTCAAAATTGTATCCATTGGTCCAGTAAAAAGACCTTTGTAAAGGTTTATAATGAAAAGACTAAGGAAAGCCGTGATGTGGAGGTTACAGTTGGCCTTAGTGATGAAAATGACGTGGTGGTTTCTGCTCCTGAGCTGCAGGAGGGCGATAAGGTTATGGTTCGCAAGGTTGTGGCTAAGCAGGCGGGAAATAAAATGGGTCCCCACTGATAAGGGAGGCAGCCATGAATACAGTTATTGAATTAAAGGATATAATGAAGACATATCATATGGGTGATAGCATTGTGCATGCCTTGTTCCATGTGAATGTTGTGATTGAGTTTGGTGAATTTGTAGCTATTATGGGTCCGTCAGGCAGCGGTAAATCTACAATGATGAATATTTTAGGCTGCTTGGACCGTCCTACCTCTGGCGAGTATTTTTTAGATGGCAGAGAAATTGCCGGCTATAATGACGATGAGCTGGCAAGAACACGTAATGCCAAAATTGGCTTTGTGTTCCAAAACTTTAACCTGCTCAATAAGCTGACGGCACAGGCTAATGTGGCTTTGCCCTTAATCTATGCAGGCGTAGGCGAGGAGGAGCGTATGGAGCGTGCCAAAAAGGCGTTGGAGGCAGTTGGTCTGGGAACACGTTTGGAGCATAAGCCTATGGAGATGAGCGGTGGTCAGCGTCAACGTGTGGCTATTGCCAGAGCGCTTATCAATAATCCTGCTATTATTATGGCGGATGAGCCTACAGGTAATTTAGATACTAAGTCCAGCTATGAGATTATGGATATCTTTAAAGGTCTTAATGATAGTGGCAAGACTGTAGTTATGGTTACTCACGAGCCGGATATTGCGGAGCAAACCAAAAGAATTTTGGTAATGCGTGATGGTCAGCTGGTGAGCGATGAAAGGAAGTAGAGCCTTATGCTGAATGAATCAATTAAAATGGCGCTGGAGGGTATGGTTGCCAATAAGCTGCGCACCTTTTTAACGCTTTTGGGCATCATTATCGGCGTAGGCGCTGTAATTGCCATGGTCAGCCTTGGTTTTGGCATGAAGGAAAATATTAAGCAGAATATTTCCAAATTAGGCAGCAATCTGCTGATTATTACTACTGGCGGACGTACTGCCACAGGTGCGCGTCTGGCTGCAGGTGAGGGCACTAAGCTGACCTACGAGGATGCACTGGCTATTGAACGTCAGGTTGCTGATATTTCCGGTATTAGTGCCAGTGTTCAAACAAGCTATCAGCTGGTAGCAGGCAACCAAAACTGGACAAGCCGTGTAGAGGGTACTACTCCTGATAATTTTGTAATTCAAAGCCTGGAGACAGAGGAAGGACGTACCTTTAATGATAAGGATTTAAACAGACGCAGCAGAGTGTGCGTTATTGGTAAAACCGTAGCAGATAATCTTTTCCCTGAGGGTGACCCTGTAGGTAAGATGATACGCATTAAAAAGGCTCCCTTTCAGGTTATTGGTGTTTTAAAGAGCAAGGGTCAAAGTGGTATGGGTATGGACCAGGACGATGTTGTTTATATGCCCCTTACTACTATGCAAAACCGTATGATGGGTATTACCCATGTGCAGCGTATTACGGTGCAGGCTGAAAACGAAAATGTTATAAATCATGTACAGGCAGAGACAGAGCAGGTGCTACGTGTACGCCATAGGATTAAAGATGGCGATTACGATGACTTTACTGTACGCAATATGACTGCTATAATGGATACGATGATGGAAACAGCTAACAGTATTACTATTCTTTTAGGCTGCATTGCAGCTATTAGCTTGTTAGTTGGTGGTATCGGCATTATGAATATTATGCTGGTTTCCGTAACCGAGCGCACCAGAGAAATAGGCATCCGCAAGGCTTTAGGTGCAACCTATAATAATATTCTGCTGCAGTTTTTGATTGAAGCAATGGTTATAGGTATTGTAGGTGGCTCTATGGGCGTAATATTAGGCGTGGCTGCCTCCTTTGGTATCAGCTATATTGCCGGCTGGAATACGGTTATTTCTGTCTGGGCTATTATTATTGCTGTAGTATTTTCTGTGGGTATTGGTCTATTCTTTGGCATTTATCCTGCCAGAAAGGCTGCTCTTTTAGACCCCATTGATGCACTGAGGTACGAATAAGAAGATTTTATGAACGAAAATAACCAGAACAAACCACAATTTAAAGACTATTACAAGGCCTTCTTAGCTTATTTAAGAAGGCCTAAAACTGTTTTTGATATTAAGGACAGAACAAAGGGAATTATTTTCTTTGGAAGCCTAATAATTCTGCTTCAGAAGGTTGTAGAAATCCTTTCAGATTGATATAATAAAATGATAAAGTAGAAAGCCTTGAAGAACCACGTATTTATGCGGGTTTTCAAGGCTTTTGGCTTTTGATTTTATTAATTTGTACACGGTTTGTACACGCTGGAAAATTTTGTGTACAAGCGTTATCAGATATTTACGGCATCATCAAACACATTTGCTGTTTCTTTATTCATAATATCGGTGTTATGGACATAAATATTCATCGTTGTTTGGATGTTGGAGTGACCTAAACGCTCCTGTACGCTCTTAATATTGGCACCATTTTCTATAAGTATGGTGGCGTGTGTATGGCGCAGTGAATGGAACGTGAAATGGAAATTCATCTCTTCGTTTATCAGCTTTGCACAGCGGTTGAATGCCTGGTAATTGATGTGAGTACCGTTTTCACGTCTGCAGACGAAGTCTAGCACCTGCTTGCCATGTGGAATACCTGAACCTACATCCGTCTGACAGATACGCAGAGTTTCATCACCTTTTTCATCAGGTTCCTTAGATCCGAAATAGATGGTGTAGTATTCTTCATATTCCGCGCGGTTCTGCTCCTGTAGTTTCTTTGCTTTACGGAGTATATCACATAGCTTATCACCGAAATATATTGTGCGTGTAGACAGTTCCGTCTTGGGCGTTTCCACGTAGTGTTTGAGCTTGGTTATATCTCCGTCCTTTTCCTTGTTTACATTGAGCCTGTAGACAACGTTCTTAGTAACGGTCAGCGTGTGCTTGTCCAGGTCAATATCATTCCACATCAGGGACAACACTTCATTGATACGCATACCGGTAAAGTACGTGATTGCCAGAGGAAGATAATAATCGTGACCAGGTGGGAACTTTTCAAATATCTGCCTAATCTGTTCATCGGTATATATCTGAAGTTCTTCTTCCTTAGGTTTGGATGCGAATTTGGGAGCCTTGACGAGCCTACACGGGTTTTCCTTTATGTAGCCTAAGGGTTCTATCGCATAGCTTAATGCGTTCGTCAGAAGGGACAATACGAGCGTCACAGTGCGCTTGGAATATCCTTCGCTCTTCATGTCCGTCAGAACTTCAAGGATATTAGAAGGTTTAAGAGCGTTAAGCCTGTAACTTCCTAAGCGTGGTTTGATGTGGTTCTTTGCCATACTGATGTAGGACTGCCAAGAGTTGTACTTGGTATTCATTTTGGCGTAGTTTTCCAGCCAGTAGTCTATGTAGTCGCTTACGCTGATTTCGGACGGGGTAAAAACTTCTCCGGCGTTGTTGTACTCTGCAAGAGCCTTAGTTCCCGCTTCCAAGGCATCGCGTTTGGTTCGGAAACCACTCTTGCTGACTTGTCTACGCTTACCACCAACGGACGCAGCTTCGAATCTATACTGCCATACTGAGCCACGTTTAGTGATATTTAATCTAGCCATAGCGTTTTCTCCTTTCTGTTCAAGGTGTGTTCAAGGTAATGTTCAAGGTGAAAGCCAGTGTTTATGCGGATGTTCAAGGTGTTCAAGGTATTTCAACTTCTTTATATATTGAGTTATATATTATATAAAAAATAATATATATAATAGGTATAGAATCACCTTGAACACCTTGAACACGTTGAACAATTTAACCGTTCTGCATTCAGCAGGTGGGGGATTTGTATAAAGAAAAGCACCGCCTACTTGAAAAAGTAAACGGTGCTCTAATAGTGCCTGAAAAGGCTATGTCTTTGATAGTGTCCGCTAGGGACTAAGTAATATTATAATACATCAAAGCACCGTTTTTGTCAATTTGTATGGGTAAATAATTCTTTGATTTTACAATCTACGTGGTTTAACGTACTATCAGATAGGCGTATTTTATGTAAGGCATTTTTTGTAGATAACGGATCATAAATTCTGTATTTACTTATTGTTGTTATTTGACCTATTAAAGCAATGGTTCCAGCTTTCATTCTGGATAATTCTTTCTTTACGGCTATAGCTTCCACAGAATTAGGATTTAGCGAGTTAAGTTTGTCTATGAGTAATTTGTAAATTTCCGTATCTAGGAATAATCTATCTTTACCTAGGTGATTTGAGTCCATATTAGGTTTAAAGGATGATAGAGGGATTACAGTAATTGTGTTTGAAGCTAATGCATTGTTATTGTCTATGACGATAGCGTAGTGCAAACCGCCATGCTCTCTGCCAATTCGATGACCGAAATTAACTTTTATCACATCTCCACGTTTATATTTTTTATATTTTACCTGTTGTTGAGTTTCATATGTTTGAAGACGAACGTAGTCTAAAATCCAAAAGGACATTGTTTGAACGACTTTGATTTGTTTTTCATCTTGAGATTCCAATCGCTTGATTAAAAATTTTTCAATTCCTAAGAGTGCATTTTGCTTTATTTGTGTTATTATG
>Oklahoma_p2__coassemble_3940_pt1 | contig 5422 bp, 4 predicted proteins | sample Oklahoma_p2__metabat2_high_PE_022 | metagenome-assembled genome bin Oklahoma_p2
CTTAACATCTGCATACTTACTATATTTGCCCAATAACGACTATACATAACATTAGCAATGGCTTCGTCAAAATCATCGCCGCCAAGCTTTGTATAGCGGTTAGTAGCTATTTCGTCTACCTTGAGAACATCAGGGCAGTCCTCGCGTCGTTTAATCTTGTGCATGGTAATGTCAAGAGTACCACCGCCAAGGTCAAAAACGACAACATTTTTTTCAGTACTCAGGTCAATAATATGGCTGGAAATTTCACCGTTTTGGACCTGATTAATCAAATCATAAATAACAGCATTGGGCTCGGACAAAAGAACCGGTCTTTCACTGCCATCAGGATTTTTGATTTGAATGCCTGCTAATGCAGCTGCATCCCTGGTAGCCTGACACATGACGGAGTCAAAGTTAGCAGGCACTGTGATTACAGCATCTGTAATCTGCTGACGATACACCTTACCAGTCTCTTTCAGCATGTGTTTTAAGATACGTGCAGAAATCTCTGCAGGAGTCTTATCTGGAACTACCTCATCAAGGCCTTCTGTAAACGCCTTGCCCATTTGGCTTTTAATAGATTTTGCCACCAGATGCGGTCTGTTAGGATACTGCATCTTAGCAAAATCACCAACGATGGGCTCGAAGCCGTGCTGCTCATCATAGTATACGCAGGAGGGCAGCAAAGGCTTTTTTTGGCTGCTCATTCTAGACTTAGAACCAACGCCGCTTAAAACGTCAATAGGACGGCTTACCTCTACAACTTTGCTGACAATATCACCGTTGGGCTTTTTATTGATGGTAGCCAAGGCAGAGTTAGTAGTACCCAGGTCAATACCTACACACAAATCAGAATGCTCTTGATTATTGATTAACATATTTTATACCTCCTCTTTTACCTTAGGACGAGAAATTTGTACATCTTTATCGCTATAAATCCAACCAGGAGAAATAACGCGAACGGTTTTTTCTTCATTGACATCCATAAAGGGGCTGCCCTCATATTCCCAATACTCAACATCAGCAACCTTTACATTATGCACAGAATCAGGACGAATCATGGGATTAATGTGATTATCTCTGATGAATTGAATCAGCTTTTTAACCATAATTAGCAAACCGTTGATTTCCAAAGGCAGCTCATAACCACTTTTGCGAATAGCTTCCATACCCTTGCGGATGCCTAAAAGCTCATCTAAAATGCAGCCGTATCTTTCAGAATTCAGCTTACCAAAGAACTCCGTCATTTCCTGCAGTTTAACTGCTTCTAAACGCTCATCAAACTCCTTTTGCAAATCACTAAGCAGCATATCAGTCTGTTTCCAAGCTCTTTCCATCTCCTCAACACGTGTCATCAGCTTTTCATATTCTTCAATGCTAACTACTGTTTTGCCTGCACCTTTTCTATCATTACGCTCTCTGTATACGGCTTTAATAGCATCCTCTAAGTCCCAAATAATATACTTGCATACTGTACAGCCAAAATTAAGAGCTAAATCTCTGTCATTTTCTACATCCAGCTCAGGAATTTGTTTAAAGAGCATAGCCAATACTAGATTGCTGCAGCGTTCCGGACGACGTACTCTTTCGTCAGTAAGCATTTCCTTAAAGGATGCTTTGAAATCCTTAAGGCTGTTTAAATCACCTTGAAGGGCCTTTTCCAATTTAGCTACCAGCTCCTCAACATGATGCAGAACATGGGCACGCTTATCAGCAGAGTTAATTTGGTAATCACGGAAAATGCGAATTGCATCATCAATACGACAATTCATATAATATTTTTCACGCAAAATATCGCTGCAGGCACCTGGAGAGAAGCTGCTATTTTCAACTAAAAGTCGCAGTACCATATTCTCCAAAACAATATCGTCGCTTATGCGGGAGAATCTATTGCTCTTTTCCACAATTTTTTCATGTACAGTCTGTAAAATAGCTGTAATTTTAGGATTATTCATATCCAACATATTTTTTGCTCCTTTTCTAAATCGTATAAATTTGTCCCTCTTGCGGGAAAATAATCTGAGTACGACAGTCAGGATCAAGCATTAATTCCTGCTCAATAGTCCCCTGACCAAAACCTTCAGCACAATGCACTAGCAAGGCCTGACGAGGATTTATCCTTTTAATAAAAGACTTCATCTCGTTGTAGTCCTCGTGCAAGGTATAAGTACTGTCAATCAGCTTGTAGCAGCCTCTGATATTACCTTTCGTCGCTGAACCAATTACAACATGAACACCATCAGGAACGTAATCCGGCATAATAAAGTTATTACGCTGCAGGATGGGCGTATCCAGCTGTTCTACCAACCTGATAGTTTCCATAGCAGATGCTTCCAAATAAATTGGATAGTATTCACCTGCTTCAGCCATCATAGTGTTGATATTGACCAATTGTTCCAAAACCTTGGACGGCTCCTTGACCTGTAAATAAATTGATTGTCCCCAACGCAAATGCTCCATAGCACGGTGCAGTCTCAAATTGGGCTGACGCCTTTGATATGGATGCTTAGCATGCAGAGCACACATAATCAGCACATCAACATTGAGGTTTTCAGGAAGCCTGCAGCCACTCAAGCCTAAAGCAGTGTCCACAGAATAGTCACCTGTGTAAAGGATACGGCGTCCCTCATACTCAATCAGTGTCATCATAGCACCAGGAATATGGCCAGCTTCAAAAAAAGCTACTCGGTACTGATGCTGCTTGATCTGCTGCATAAAGCTTACATCAATGCATTGCTTCATATTGTTTTCAATGCTCATTTGCTTTAGAGAACAGTTCCCCAATTCAAAGTTATCAATGTCCATACGCTGCTCTGACAAAACCCTGGTCAGAGGCGTCATATAAACAGCAGTGTTAGGTGCCAGCTGCAGCAAGTCGTTTAAGTAGCCTACATGGTCGCTATGAGCATGGGATATATACACATGGTCCAGCTCACTAAAGGATTGCATAAAAGGTCCCTTAACCAACGGCTGCAAATTAGGACCAAAAACAAGTCCATCCTTCTTCGTTACGCCGCAGTCCAAAAGCACATTACTTTCGCCTAAGCGCAAATAATAGCAGCTACTGCCAACACTCTGAGCTCCTCCTAAAGCCGTAAAATAAATGGACTTCATAAGCTCCCCCCCTTCCTAAAATTATAATAAACCTTGAACATCTGCCAATTTGGCAAAATCACTGCAAAGATAAACCAAAACTCTGATAATAAAAAGACTATTGATTTCTTTTATTATCATAGCAAACTCAAGTGACATACATTCGTCACTTAAATTTGAGTAAAGCAAAAATTAAAGAAATTTAGCAAAAATAAGCACCAAAAAAACCGTCCTGCCTCAAATGAGACAAGACGTTTTTTACATCACAACAATATTCAAATTTCTAACAAATCACGCTGCGTTCTTTTCGCTGGCCCTAAGCGCTTTATCAGCCTTATCAACCTCTACCAAAAAGTCTACCAGATTAGTAATTTCCTTTAGCTTCCAGGTGCCATCCTGCAGCTCTGCCATTTTTACCTTCAATTCAAAATCCTTGTTGAATTTTTTATTATGAAGAGTTACGGCAACGATGGCTTCGCCATTTTCCTTACTTACTACAGTAATATCCTTAAAATCAGCATTCTTTACATCTGCCTTTTCCTGCAGGCCTTCAGCCATTTTAGTAGCCTGATTCTTTTTACTGCTTTGCCCATTATCAACGCCCTTGATTTCCTCTAAAGTCTTTGCTTTAAGCTCATTAACAATGGCTGGCTTCATCATTTGCAAAATTCCCATCTAGAACCTGAAATTAATCAAATTCTAGTCTTGCCTTAGCTAATGAAGTTTATTTTTCCCAGTCTCCTGCAATTATTCAAATTCAATAGTTGCAGGGGGTTTAGTGGTGTAATCAAACAGCACTCTGTTGACATGCTTTACTTCGTTGACGATGCGCACTGCAACGGTGTTGATGGTTGCAGGTGGCAGCATGGTTACCTCTGCAGTCATAAAGTCAGTGGTGGTTACAGCACGCAGAGCAATGGCATAATCATAGGTGCGCTCGTCACCCATAACGCCTACGCTACGCATATTGGTCAGCGCTGCAAAGTACTGACTAGGACGCTCCTCAGCAGGCAGCTTAGCAACCTCCTCACGGAAGATGGCATCTGCGTCCTGCACCATAGCTACCTTTTCTGCAGTTACGTCACCAATGATACGAATAGCCAGTCCCGGTCCGGGGAAGGGCTGACGTGCTACAAGATGCTCAGGCAGACCAAGCTCACGACCAGCTTGGCGCACCTCATCCTTAAACAGGTCACGCAGAGGCTCTACAATTTCTTTAAAATCTACAAAGTCAGGCAAGCCACCTACATTGTGATGACTCTTAATGGTGGTGGATTCACCGCCCATGCCGCTTTCCACGATGTCAGGATAAATGGTGCCCTGAGCCAAATAATCAACAGCGCCAATCTTTTGTGCCTCATCCTCAAATACGCGGATAAATTCCTCGCCAATGATTTTACGCTTAGTTTCAGGGTCGCACACGCCTGCCAGCTTCACATAGAAACGGTCACGTGCGTCTACGCACACAAAGTTAATATCAAACATACCGCCCTCACCAAAAACAGCGCAAACCTCTTCACGCTCGTTTTTGCGGAGCAGACCGTGGTCAACAAATACGCAGGTCAGCTGCTTGCCAATAGCCTTAGCCAGCATTGCTGCACAAACGCTAGAGTCAACACCGCCGCTTAAAGCGCACAGCACCTTGCCGTCGCCAATACGCTCCTTCAGCTGTGCTACAGATTCCTCTACAAAGGAGTCCATCTTCCAGGTACCCTTGCAGCCACACACATTATAAACAAAGTTGCTCAAAATCTTGGTGCCGTTGTCAGTGTGCAGCACCTCGGGATGGAATTGTACGCAGTACAGGCCACGCTCCTTATTTTGAGCTGCCGCTACAGGACAATGAGGAGTGTGAGCAATAATTTCAAAGCCAGGAGCTGCCTTTTCAATGTAATCGTTGTGGCTCATCCAGCAAATGTTCTGCTCAGGCAGGTCCTTAAGCAGAGGACTGGTATTATCCATATCCACCAAGGTTTTGCCATACTCGCCCTCAGGTGCCTTGCAAACCTTGCCGCCTAAAACGTGCATCATCAGCTGGCTGCCATAGCAAATGCCAAAAACAGGCACACCCCAAGTAAAGATTTCTGGGTCGATGGTGGGAGAATCAGGCAGATAAGCACTGTTAGGACCGCCAGTAAAAATAATACCCTTAGGATTTTTAGCCTTAATCTCCTCCAGACTTGCTGTATAGGACAAAATTTCGCAGTAAACGCCACATTCACGCACGCGTCTAGCAATCAGCTGATTATACTGACCGCCAAAATCAATTACCAACACCATTTCCTGCTTCTCTTGAGACATACTTATTCACTCCTTGCTAAAATAGACATGTTATATACATTTAATC
>Oklahoma_p2__coassemble_4451_pt1 | contig 4805 bp, 5 predicted proteins | sample Oklahoma_p2__metabat2_high_PE_022 | metagenome-assembled genome bin Oklahoma_p2
CACACTTCCTCCAAGGTAACATAATTCTTTTTCATGCTGCTACCTCCTCAGACATCCGTTTACAATACCGTGATTTTATAAGTAAATCAAAATCTTGTAATTGTTCTTTGAAACGACCTATCAATTCTGACACTTTATCTAAATTATTTACTATTTCTATTTGAATTTCATAGTTTCTTTTCTTTATTTCTGTACCATAGAGATAAGCATCTAATTGCAAATTGTGCAATCCTGTTGTTCTATTTTCATAACGTCTTGTCCCGCCAACGCAATAATTAGCAAATAACGCATAGAAAACGTATCTCGGCAACCATTCATCTTTATTTTTTACTCTTAATAATCCTGTAAAATTATTAAATAAATACTTTCCTTCCTCTCCGTCAAAAAACACTACTCGCCCTACTGGTTGTTTATCACTTCCACCAGATTTTTCAATAATAATATCGCCTTTTGAAAGATATTTATCAGAAATATTTTTCTTTTTTATGTTTCTTGTAACTACATCTGTATAATTTATAACACCATGATTTGTAAAGTTTGTAGTCCTTAAAACAGGCGTTCCAGTTCCATCCAAGTCCTCTGCTCCCCATTCTCCAGAGAAAGACTTAATAAATATTTCATTTAACTTCGCCATCTCACAGCATCTCCTTCAACGCAGCCAAATCAGCCTGCATAGTTTTCATTCTTTCTTCAAGACGTGCTATGATTTCTTCTGTTGGCGGATATTCTTCTGCTACGTACTCTACTTTTTTGTACTTGTTGATGGAGAGGTCGTAATCATTGTCTACAATTTCTTGTTTAGGTACAAAGAAGCTTTGTTCTGTGCGTTCACGGTTTTGCTCTGCTTCTAAATTGTGGAAGCGTGCAATGATGTCCGGTATGTCGTTTTCTTTAATAGGAGTGCGCTTGTCGTCAAGGCTTAATCCGTCTGCCTGCATGTCATAGAACCACACGTTTTCTGTGCCACCTGCACCTGTTTTAGTAAAGATTAGTACTGCGGTAGAAACGCCTGCATATGGTTTAAATACGCCAGAGGGCATAGAAATTACAGCTTGCAGCATGTGGTTTTCTACAAGCTCTTTACGCATAGATTTATGTGCCTTGGAGCTGCCAAAGAGTACGCCATCAGGAACAATGCACGCACATCGACCACCTTTTTTGAGCATACGCAGGAACAAGGCAATAAAAAGCAGCTCTGTTTTTTTAGTGTTGGTAATAGCCTTTAAGCTGGTGCTGATGGTTTCTGCATCAACAGTGCCTTTAAAAGGTGGGTTAGCCAAACAAACAGTGTATTCACTTTCAATGTCATTTTTTTCAGATACGCTGTTTTTATACTCAATATTAGGATTAGTAATGCTGTGCAGCATTAAGTTCATGGCACTGATACGCAACATAGTAATATCAGTATCAAAGCCACTAAACGCACCTGCTTCAAAATGCTTCCATTGGGCAGAGGTCATTTTAGAACCATACTTATTTTTAATATGCTCTGCTGCAGAAATCAAAAAGCCTGCAGAACCACAAGCTGGGTCACAAACTGTGTCATCCGGTGTAGGGTCAATCAAAGCAACCATCATATCACGAATCTGCTGCGGAGTACGGAACTGTCCATTAGTTCCGCTGCTTGCCGCTTTGTTCAGCATATACTCGTAAACATCACCCTGCATATCCAAATCAGCAATATCGTGCTGATACAAGTCTTCTAACCCAGTTATAACCTTGTCCAAAACCTCTGGAGTTGGCAATTCAAAAAGCGCATCCTTCATAAATTTAGTAAACGCACTTTGATTAGTATTATCTTTTCCAAAGTCGTCAGCAATAGCTATAACCTCGCCTAAATCACTAACATCAGGCAGCTTACCATATTTCATTTCCTTAATGGCAGGAAAAATTTTTACACGCATGGTATTAAAAATAACCTTAGGATCAGCATCCTTAAACTTGCTCCAACGCATACTTTGACCAGATTCAGTTTGCGGAAAAATCATTTCAGGAGCGCCAAAACCCAACGCTGCCATTTTTTCATTATCAATTTCCTTTTTATCCAAAGAACGAATAAACATAAGGTAAGTAATTTGCTCAATAACCTTAAAAGGCATGGTCAAACCACCAGCCCAAATATCAGTCCAAATCTTATCCACTTTATTTTTAATAACACCCGTAATCATCTTTACACCCCTTTTGATATATAACTCATACTGAGTTGTTGTATACTCAATATGATAACATAATTTTGCAAATTTGTAGCCTGTAACCTTCAGATAATATTGAATTAGAACTGCTAAAACAGTATTCAATCCACTTAATTGACTCTATTTATCACAAATGCTAAAATACAAGTATAATAAAATTTACATTTTTTGATACATAGACATTACACTTTTAAAAGCCAGCACTTTCTACAACCCGTAAAAGATAAACTTATGTGAAAAGATGCTTAGATGTACAGCGGCTACCGCTAATGTATAATGCTCTTATCACTATAACTTTAATACGTTAGATAACTAATAAAATCAGGAGGTGTCACAAATGATTTATCCATATATGACATTAAAGGATGAAACAGAGGTTGTATTTACCAATGTTTTTGAAGAAAATGGTATAAAAAAAGTAGAGGTTCACTTTGAACGCCCCACAGACGATGGATTTGATACTGCACGTTGCCAGCTTCCTAGCTATAAATGGTTAGTTAAGGATGGCTTTTCAGATCAGGAAATAGCTTTTTTCGAACAATTTTTACAAGCTAATGCCCATCTTTTTTATAAATATGGTGCATCAGGAGGATTAAAAATTGCCTAGTTTATTTACAATTTTAGGTTATAAGGTTTATTTTTGGTCAAACGAAGGCTTAGAACCAATTCATGTACATATTAGTAAAGGACGGCCTTCGCCAAACTCTACCAAAATATGGTTAACTAAAAATGGCGGTTGTATTTTAGCTAGCAACTCTGACCTCATTCCCGAAAAAGACCTTAACCAGCTAATGGAAATTATTGAAGCTCAGTTTTTTATGATTTGCACTGAATGGAAAAAGCATTTTCTTGTTGATGAAATTAAATTCTATTGCTAATGCATAAAAAATCGCCCTGCTTGTCATTACGACTAGCAGGGCATTTTTTGTACCATTATTATATTATCCCTTGGCGCTTTAACTCGTTTACGCTGCATGCCATAGTTTGCATACCATGCCTGGCACCAGTCTGCAAATAGGAGCTAATCTGGCAGGTACGTCCTTCGCGAATAAGGCTGCGCAATGCATCCGTCACTACCAGCACCTCAAAGGCACCAACCCTGCCTTTCCCATCACGACGTAGCAAAAGCCGCTGGCATACCACACCCTGTAAACAATCTGCTAGCTGAGCCTGCACCTGCTGCTGATGCTCTGATAAAACATCAAGAATCCTATTAATGCTACTGACTGCGTCCGTAGTATGAATAGTTGCCAAAACAAGGTGTCCCGTCTCCGCCGCCGTTAAAGCTGTAGCCATCGTGTCAGCATCACGCAGCTCGCCCACTAAAATAACATCAGGGTCCTCTCTTAAGGCTGCACGCAGACCGCTGGCAAAGGACTGCGTGTCCCTTCCCACCTCGCGCTGATTAATAAGACAGCTTCCCTCAGGATATATATACTCCACAGGGTCCTCCAAAGTGATAATATGCATCTGCTTTTCCTTATTAAGCTTGTTAATCAAGGCAGCTAACGTCGTTGATTTTCCGCTGCCAGTAGGCCCACCAATAAGCACCAAGCCCTGCTTTAGCTCCGCCAGACTAATTATGCTTGGTGGCAAGCCAAGCTCCTTGCAATCAGGTGGATTACTCTTAATAATGCGTATAGCAATGGACAATCCCTGCCGTTGGCGAAAAATATTAAGCCTAAAGCGCTCCTGCCCTGCATTAACAGCACAGTCCACCTGTCCCATTTTATTTAGAACAGCTAAATCCTCACTTGATAAAAGCTCTGCTGCTAAGCCCTCCAATTCCATAGCAGATAAGCTATTTGCCTTCAAAAAGCTTATTTCTCCATGAACACGCACCCTAGGTACAGCACCAGCTGCCAAATGCAAATCAGATGCTCTTAGCCGTTGAGCCTCCTCCAATAGCTCAAAAATCATAAAATGCCCTCTTGCATCAGCTCCATAATAGTTGTATAACCATCAAGTACCTTAGCAACAGCATCCTTTCGTACACCCTCAAAGCCTTCTGCAGCAGCATTTTTCATCAGGCTCTGCTCTGATACTCCCTGCGAAATTATGCTGCCAAGCTCCGTACTTACAGCAAATACCTCATGAAGAGCAATGCGTCCATTATAGCCCGTACCATTGCAATGAGGACAGCCCGTTCCCCTACTTAAAAGCACATTCTTTCTACCGTCAATTCCCAAAAGCTCTTTTTCTGCAGCACTAGCTTTATAGGTAGTAATACAACGCGGACAAATTTTTCTTACTAAACGCTGTCCCACAACGCCACGCAGCGCCGCTGCCAAAAGATAGCGTGGAATTCCCATATCAAGAAGCCTTGACACTGCCCCTATGGCAGTATTGGTATGTAATGTAGAAAAAACCAAATGACCTGTCAACGCTGCCTGCAGAGCAATAGCTGCCGTTTCCTCGTCACGAATCTCTCCAACCATAATAATATCAGGGTCCTGCCTAACTATAGAACGCAAACCCTTAGCAAAGGTTAGCCCTGCCCTTAGATTGACGTTAACCTGATTAATTCCTAAAAGCTTGTACTCTGCAGGATCCTCAATGGTAACAATATTAACATTGTTTTTATTAAGCTCATTTAATGTGGCATACAAGGTT
>Oklahoma_p2__coassemble_5372_pt1 | contig 3948 bp, 2 predicted proteins | sample Oklahoma_p2__metabat2_high_PE_022 | metagenome-assembled genome bin Oklahoma_p2
GAATATATCAATACAAATGTTTTTGATTATAATGTTTGTAACAGAAATAGGCTTCTTAACGGTTGAGTGCCGGTAAAATAAAAATTGCATACTGTAGGTTTGGTGTTAAAAATGATGAAAGGTTGTGAGTTTTATGAAAAAACATGTACTCAAAAAAAGTATGGTATTAGGCTCCTTGATGGCGTTTGTCATTACTGGCAGTGCGTTGGCAGCTAATGTTGATGTTGCTAATGGTGTAACTAAGAATGAGCCTGTTATCGCAGTTGGCACAAACGAAAGTTTTAAAAACGCAGGTACAGTAGTTGCTAGTGAGAGCATTACTGTAAATGGTGGTCTGTTTAATAATAGTGGTATTGGCACTATAAAAACTGGTGTTTTAGATATTTATGGTTCTGCTAATGATCAAGGTCAGATTGCCGGTAAAATTACAGCAAATACTTTTATTTATCGTGGTATTAATGGTGCTTTATTAGGAAGGGTAGTAACTGCACAGATTACAGCAAATGAGTTACAAATTATTGGTACGAAAAATCAGACTGGATTCAAGGTTTCCAATAGTAATGTTTTGGAAAATGTTAAGAATATTACCATTGAAAGTGATGGAGGAAGAACTGGATTAGTTATTGCAAGTGGTAGCAGCGTTGACATTACTAAGACAACTATTAATTTGGTTCATAAATCTGGTAATCAGGATGCTCGTGTCGAAATTGAAGAGGGTGCTCAGCTTAATGCTGGAACAATTATTGCATCTGGTAAGAGTAATAAAGTACAGGTAGATAATTCTGCAACCGCTAGTATTGACAATGTAATTGTAAAGGATAACTCTAATTTTTCACTTCAGACAAACAGTAATAAACCTGCTCAAATGGCAGAGTTCACACTTAATAAGATTACTGTTGGAGATAATTCTTCTTTCGCTGCATGCGTATATGGCGATAATAGTAGTGCAACTATTAAAGGTAAGCTTGATATTACTATGGAGGGCTCTAATTCTACAGTGGATTTTGGTGCAATGTCCAAGGAGGATTGGCGTGGAGAGAAAATTAATGTTGCCGCTGAAAGTATGAATGTTACTGTAAATGATGCTGCTAATTCCCATGTATATATCTCTAGTGGCAGCGAAATCAAGGATAGTGATATAACAGTAACTGGTACTTCCAAAAACAATACAGGTAATGCGGCATCTGATTTATCTGCATTGGCTAATGTTGTTCAACGTACTACAGAGGGTGATAACCCCGCAGGTAATGAACCTGAGGTTTCTGCTGTTGATGGTACTACTGTAAAACAAGAGGCAAGCGCTATTTTTGATGGTGCAAGTGCTATTGTACAAAAAGGCACTGACGGTAAGGCCGAAATCAAAGATGTTAAAATTGATGCTAACACCAACGTCTATGGCATTTTAGATACTACTACTAATGCACTTATGACTTGGCGTCAAGAAAACAATGATATGAATAAACGTCTTGGCGAGCTTCGTGACAGCAATGGTCAGCATGGTGTTTGGGTTCGTATGGTACGTGGTCAGGCTGATTACAACAGCATTGATAACCAGTATAATACATATCAATTAGGCTATGATGAGAAGTTAAGCACAAATCCTGAATGGACTGTTGGTGCAGCTGTAAGCTATACAGATGGTTCCAGCGATTTTGCTAGTGGCAGTGGCGAAAATACTCACAAGAGCATTGCTTTCTACGGCAGCAAATTAAGTGAAGACGGCAGCTTTGTTGACTTAATTGCTAAATATGGTCGTTTAGAGCATGAATTCAATGTTGCTGAAGATACTTTAAGTGGCGAATATGCAACTAATGGCTATAGCGTAAGTGCTGAATATGGCAAACGTTTTGAGAAAGAAAACGGCTTCTGGATTGAGCCTCAAGTTGAGTTGACTTATGGCAGAGTAACTGAGGCTGATTATGTTAATAAGCAAGGCAATAAAGTTGTACAAGAGGATATGGACAGTCTTGTTGGTCGTCTTGGCTTCCGTTTGGGCAGAGATATCAAGCAAGGAAATGTATATGTACGTGCTTCCTATTTGTATGATTTTGATGGTGAGACAGCTGTAAGCTTTACTGATTCTGAAGGACATAAGAGAGTGATGGAAGCTGACCTTGGCGGTGGCTGGTTCGAGGTAGGCGTAGGCACTAAATACAACCTGAGCGATGCAACCTATCTGTACTTTGACGTAGAAAAAACCTACGGCGGTGACGTTGCTACTCCGTGGCAATGGAATGCAGGCGTTCGTTATAGCTTCTAATTTCACTCAATAACGTGCAAGATAATGTACTATCGTTTTTTGGGTAATTGGTAGAATATCTTGTATCTTTGATATTAATTATAAAAATTAAAATAGCTCAACCTTTCAAGGGCGTCATGGCTTCGGCTGTGATGCTCTTGTTTCTATTAGTATGAGGTTTATTGCGTAAATGATAAAAGCAGTATTAGATGGCTAAAGCTCTGGTTATGTGGATTTTATGCATAGTCAGAGCTTTTGTATTATAATCATTGCTTCGAGAAATTAACATTTGAAGGATATTTTATAAAATGATAAAATTAAAAGATAAACGTCATATTATATAAAAATGATGACGAAATTTTCTTATTATCCTAAGAATAAAAATGGAGATGTGTGTTTATGAATTTACGCAGTCTGGCAACAATGCTCGACGAAAAGATATATTATATGCTTTTGTTTACTGTGGCTATTATTCCTTTGCATCAGGAGCTGGCTGCTGTTTGTACGGCGTTGACCTTTTTATCGGCCGTATTTGTTGCTTTAAAAAAGGGGCGTCAGCAGCCGGTTGTTCTTAAGGAGTGGCAGCAGGCTCTTTTGTTTTTGCTTTTTATTGCAGGATGGGCATCGCTACATTTTTCACGTAATCAGTTTATTTCTTCTTGGAACTATGTGTATGTTGCAGGTCAGTACAGTGCCATGGTATTTGTACTCTTGCGTTATGGGTGGAAAAGACCACAGGTTTTTGGCGGTGAAAAGCTTGCGGATGAACAAGGATGGAAGCAATTTTTTACGCTGCCAAGACCAATCCAGCTTATAGTCGTATTTCTTGTAGTTTCTTTGCTAGTAAGCAGCATTGGTATTGCTCAAAAATTCTTAGGAGTGACTGCTGAGGGCATTTGGGTGGATCCTGCGCAGTTTCCAGATTTAAAGGTTCGTGTTTATTCTACATTAGTTAATCCTAACATTCTTGCAGGCTACCTTGTTTTAGTTATTGCCTATGCAGCAGCATTTTTTAATGTTTTTAGAAAAAACAATAGACTGCGTATAGGATTTCTTGTAACAGGAATTTTAGCAGCATTATGTCTTCTTTACACATATTCTCGTGGTAATTGGCTTGCTTGTGCTGTTATGCTTTTGGCTTATTGCGCACTTTTTTACCGCAAGGCATTTTTACCAATTATGGCAGGTGGTGCTGTGGCCTTATTTGTTGGCGGTAATGCTGTTATGCAGCGTTTGGCATCCATCACTAGTGGTCAGGATACTTCTGCAGCTTTGCGGCTTGCCTATCTGCATTGCACAAAAATGATTATTGAGGATTTTCCCATGGGAGTGGGTTGGTACGGTTATCGTTTTGTTTATCCTGAATATAATTATTATTTGGCTGATACTAGTGTGATTATGTATCATTGTCATAATATTTTCTTAAATGTGCTGGCGGAGCTTGGTTGGCAAGGGTTTATTGTATTTATGGCGGTGTGGGCAATGTTTGTCTACAATGGTTGGCAATTAGCATTTAAAGGCCGTGTTCTATGGCTTAGAGCCATTGGTCAAGGATACATTTTGGCTACTATAGGTATTGCTGTTGGTGGTTTGACGGACCATGTGTATTTTAATACGCAAATGGGATTGCTGTTTTGGATGTTTGGTGTTTTGGTTATGGTTAGTCGAAAATTGGGTGAGTATTATATTGGAGCAGACTCAGTATAATA
>Oklahoma_p2__coassemble_6364_pt1 | contig 3318 bp, 3 predicted proteins | sample Oklahoma_p2__metabat2_high_PE_022 | metagenome-assembled genome bin Oklahoma_p2
TATATTACCGAACAAATTTTCTCATACAGAAGCAACTCCGTGTTTTCGCACGGAGCTTAACTTTATTATTCATTCACAAATCAAACAACTTTTACTAATTCACTCATAAAGCATATATAAGCAAAAAACTACACCTGACACGTTAAATGCGTTCTTATCACCAGCTTCATATTGCGACTTTTGTAATTCATACTTGTTTCTTATAACATCTTCCTCGGATTGCATATACGCCACAAGTTCTTCGTCAGACAACTTTTCATAATAAAACTTTAATCCCTGCTTTGTTTCTTCAAAGTATTCCTCATAGGTCATAGTTTTACCCATTTAATCACATTTCTCAATACACCTTTTCTCCCCTTTTATAAGCTTCTCTTGCTTGGTTTAAGCTCATATCATTTGCTCCACCTGCAAAATCTGGGTTTCTGTATTGAAAGTCCTCGTTTTCCCAGCCACAAACTTGACATACATCGTAATCGTCAACTTCTTCAAAAGTGTACTTGCCACACACCGGGCATTTTACTTTGCCAAACACACTCTTCACCGTCTCACAATACTCATCATACGCCCACGCTGTCTTTTCATCCTCTGCCAGTGCCTGCAAAAAGCCTACACTGTAGTTATAGTACCACGCCTGCATGTCATAGCCTCTGTTAAAACGCTGCCACAGCTTATCGCCAATGGCCTTATAGTCCTGCGCCATTTCCCTAATATTGGATAGCTTGTCTGCCAACACCAGCATCTGCACCCTCTTAGGAGCCTGTGCCAACGCTTCACATCCTCTTTTTTTACGTTCCTGCCATGGCAGGCTTTTATCCTCTGTATGAGCCATTACAAGCTCTATTACGTCTGTGCCAAACTCTGCCTGCAGCTCTTCCGCTTTTGTATCTGTATCCTCTAACACGTCGTGCAGTAGTCCTGCTACTAGCAAATCTTCATCCGCACCCATGCGATACAAAATATTGAAAACCTCTAAGGGATGCACAATATAGGGTACATTCTTGCCTTTACGATTTTGTCCGTTGTGTTTGTTTGCTGCAAATTTGATTGCCTTGTTAATCATACTACCAACAACCTCCTTGATTGCCTAAAAAAACTTATTCCCTTTTACCTACAAACATATTATACAACATTAACATGACAACCATCTGTCACTCTAATTATTTTTCTTTAAATTATACAAAAAAGTGACCCCTACAATCGTAGGAGCCACCTTTCATATTGCGACTGCAATACGTCTCACCCTATGTTTATATAAGCATGTATAAGACGTTTTATCCGTTTATTATATTTACATTATAGCACCTTTATTCAAAAAAAGCACTATGTTGGTGCTAATTTTTTTAGCTTATTTGACAGAAGCTTTTCCATATTTATGTTGCAGCTCCAGCACTTTCAGTGTGCTAGTCATACCCAAGTAATCAGCCATTGGAGCAATATTGAAAACATTCAGCAGCGTCATATAATCTTTATGGCCAGCTTTCTGCATGTCTGGACACGTACGCCCAACATAGTAGCCATTTCATCTTGGGTTTTCTCTTTGGCTAATCTATGTTGCTTTAAAGATAAGCCATTTTTTATCGCATCCTGTCGTAGTTGTTAAACTTATAATATTTTACTTTCAATAGAATATTAACTGCTAGAAGTAGAATACAATCTATTTCATGTTGCTTTTTTCTCTACTTCTAGTGTAGTATATGTTTATAGGAGGGGTTTAGTTATGGGAATATCAGAAAATATAAAATTATTAAGGGAAATATATAATTTATCCCAAAAGGACTTAGGTTTAATAGTCGGAGTAACGGACAAAGCAGTTTCAACATGAGAAAAAGGTTTAAAAGAACCAAGAATGGGAGCAATCAAAAAAATTGCTGACAATTTTGGTTTGAAAAAAAGTAACATAATAGAAGATGATGGTTTGAATATACTTCTAAAAAAACTAACTCTACATTCTCAATGCAACTTCCCCCTCAAGAGGAAGCACACATACAAAAATACCGCCAGTTGGATGCTGACGGCAGAGAAGATGTTGATGATTATGTTGATATGAAACTGGCTAAACTCCAGCGCAAAGCAGAAGAAGAGCTGAAATTAGGATAATAAAATAACTGGAGGGTTTAACTATGCAACTGAATTTGCAAGATATAGATAAATTACAAGCTGAGCTTAGAACACGTTGTCCACTCAATGCTACAGAACTCAAACGTCTACGAGAAGAGTTCTTAATCGAGACTACATATAATTCCAATGCTATTGAGGGAAACACTCTTACACTGCGTGAAACAGCATTAATCTTACAGCAGGGTATCACTATCGCAGAAAAACCTCTTCGTGATCACCTTGATATTATCGGTTTTAGAGACGCTTTTAAATATATGACAGAGATTGCTAGTAAAAATGCTGCTCTCACAGAAAAAATCATTCTTGACTTCCATTCCCTTGTCCTGATGAACGATGCTGAAAATCGTGGCCGTTATCGCCGTGTACCAGTACAAATACTGGGAGCATCACATACACCGCCACAACCCTATATGGTCCAACCTAAAATAAATCAGTTACTGGAAAGCTATTCTCAATGGAAGCAGGCAAAACATATCATTGAAGCAGTCGCCCTGCTGCATTTAGAATTCGAAGCTATTCATCCATTTATTGATGGTAATGGCCGTACCGGACGCCTGCTTTTAAATTTTGAGCTTATCAAGCACGGTTTATTACCAATAGATATCAAATTTGCAGACCGCCGTAAATACTATGACTGTTTTGATAATTACCACTCCAATGGAAATAATCCCAAAGCATTAACCGAACTAATCGCTACCTATGAAATAGCAGAGTTAAAAAAATATCTAAACATTATCACAGAATAAAAACATCAAGTCCACTTGCACTTGATAGCCAATTTGATTACCCCCATAGGAACCTGATAAACAAGAACATTGGAATCGTTGCATTGGTTATTTTTATTTGTGTAATGCTTTCATCATATAAAGAATATACGGCGCTATCTCAATCTCACCATAAAATTATATACTTCATTGATCCAATATGATAAAATCGTATAAAAGGAACCTACAAACCTACCCGCATAGGGACTCGGCCTAGAGCCGACACTTTGCGGTTGGTGATTAGGTTCTTTTTTATTTGCATAGCTAAAATACATCCTAAAAATTAAAAGACGGCGATTGGAATTTCCAATCACCGTCTTACTATTAACACCTGACATGGGTTCTTAGCCTGGCAAACAACAAAGTTCGCACAAGTTAAGTAATGGTGGAGCGTGTGTTCGTTACAGCGAAACACTTCACTATTACCTTTCCTTTT
>Oklahoma_p2__coassemble_7535_pt1 | contig 2830 bp, 2 predicted proteins | sample Oklahoma_p2__metabat2_high_PE_022 | metagenome-assembled genome bin Oklahoma_p2
AAATCATTATACAAGTAAGCAATAAACTATTTTATAAACAAAATTGTGTTTATACTGATTTTCATATTTTTATAATAAATTGCAAGGGGCTGTCTTCACGGCCCCTTATCTTAATTCATTTTCAGAAAGAAGCGTAATTATGAATGCATTCGATATCATCATTATAGGTGGAGGTCCTGCAGGACTTACAGCAGCAATCTACGCTGCACGTATTGGGAAAAAAGTACTGGTCCTTGAACGCAATGTTTTAGGTGGTCAAATAACATATGCTCCCTTAGTCGAAAACTATCCAGGTATTGCTCATCTTAATGGCAGTGAATTTGCTGCAGTGCTAGAAGAGCAAGCTTCTAGCTGTGGTGCTATAATCAGCTACGAGGAAGCCATACAGGTAATCAGCAATAACGACCATGTTTTTACTGTCCGTACGGACTGCGCCAGCTATGAAGCTAACGCTGTAATCCTAGCCGTAGGTGCTGCACATAAGCAATTGGGCCTACCTAATGAAGAAGCACTGATTGGTGCAGGTGTGTCCTACTGTTCTGTATGTGATGGTGCCTTTTATGCTGATAAGGAGGTTGCTGTAGTTGGCGGCGGTAACGCTGCCGTGCAGGAAGCACTTTTTTTAAGTACACTATGTAAAAAAGTCCACCTAATTCATCGTCGTAATCAGCTACGAGCAGATAGCTGCACTGTGGAACGAGTCCTGCAAAATGATAAAATAACTCTGCACACTCCCTATGTAGTAGATACGCTCCAAGAGCAAGAAGAACAATTAACTGGTCTCCTGCTAAAAAATCAGGAAAATAACTCCATCCAAAAGCTTGATGTAGATGGCGTTTTTATAGCCATTGGTCAAAAACCCGATAATGCTCCCTTTGCCAATCTAAATATTTGCTCCAGTCAAGGCTATATTCAAGCAGAAGCAGACACTCTAACCTCTGTTCCTGGTTTATTTGCCGCAGGTGACTGTCGTAATAAAAAAATACGACAACTTACAACCGCCTGTGGTGATGGTACAATTGCAGCTTTAAGCGCTTGTAAATATCTTGAAAAGTAAAAAAGCGTGGACTTCTTAGATTGGATAAATTTCATGTTGTGGCCAGCGTTATGTTATTTTTTGAGATAAATGTCATATTTTGTGGTGTGGTCGGCGCTATGTCATTTTTTGTGGTCAACGCTATACCGTATTTTGTGGTCAACGAATGTTGACCACTTTTTCTATATACAAAAAAGATGGTAGAACCCAAAAACGATTCTACCATCTTAAAACCACAAAACATAATAGCGACTACCATATAAACGGGAAATCGCCAACTATAAATTTTAAAAGATATACTATAATTTTAATTTGTTATTTTTAATTTTTCTTCAAATAACTCATTCTTATTTTTTTCCATATAGTATTCTATAAGTCTTTTAGCCGTTGCTCCATAGTATTTTACAGCTTCTTTATAATTCTTTTTTCTTTCTTCTGTAACTCCTGCTAAAAAGCTTGCCTTTACTGTTGTTGGTTCTTTCATCTCTATTACATCATACCATAAAGATAAATCAACAAATCTCCAATATAATTTATGTATTTCTGGAATACAACCTTTAGTCCACGGCTTTGCTTCTTGAAAGAAATGTAAAACTACAATGTCATTTTTAATGTTGCATTTTAAAGGATTATTTACTTCAATGCAAAAATTAAATCTATCACCTATTTCAAGAAACTCTCCATCAATAACCATATTTAATGCATCTTCTTCTACAGCAAGAAATCTTTCACTATATTTTTGGAAGCATTCAAATACTCTTTTAGTAATATTATTTTTTTTCCAAGAAACTACGTCAATTAGCATAAATCCAGCAGCTAGTAATCTGTTGCTACTTAAATTTAGGCTTTCACACTTTTTTTTATCTGGGAATTGCATTGCTGCAGCAATAATATTACCTTTCATATCTCTATTCCATAATTCATCAAGCCGTTTCAAGCAAAGCATATCTACATCCATATATATTATTCTTTTAATATCGTCTGATACTAAAGATGGAAGCAGTATTCTTAAAAGTACAGCTCTATGAAGTCTAGGTGCTGCTTTAGAAGAAATAGGATTTAATTTGCTTAAACTTCTCACCGCATCATATAAAACGACTTTTACATTTTTATACAATAAAGAAAATCTTTCAAACCTTTTTTTATCCTCTTCATATAATCCATCACAAACTATATGAAAACATATAGGCTGTCCTAAATGTGTAAGAACAATATTTGTCATAAGGACACCAGCATATTTTGCATAATTAGCATCTACCCCAAATCCTATATGATAAATATTTTCCATATTATCACCTGTTCTTCTTAATTTTCTTTCTTCGCTTCAAAAGCATTGCTTCCAAAAATCCAGCTTTTATTATCTTCTACATAATATTCTGTAAGTCTTCTAGCAACTGCACCATAATATTTACATGCTTCTTCATACTCTTCATGAAGCTCTGCTGTAATTCCAGCAAAAAATGCTGCTTTTACTGTAGTAGGCTCTTTCATCTCCATATCATACCATAAAGACTGACGAACATATCTCCAATAAATATCAAAAATATATGGAATACAGCCTTTAGTCCATGGCTTTGCTTCTTTTATAAAATGAAGAGCTACTGTATCGTCCCCTATATTTATTTTTAAAGGATTATTTACCTCTATTAATAAACTAAATTTATCGCTTAACTCTAAAAAATCTCCTTTAAGAACTGTATTTAAAGCATCTTCCTCTATTCCAAGCATTTTTTCACTATATTTTTGATAACAAGTAATTACTTTATTAGTTAGATTTCTGCTATTCCATAGAGG